>OJHJ01000044.1_pt1 | contig 112847 bp, 123 predicted proteins | sample 1595201 | NCBI WGS metagenome assembly OJHJ01 (sample SAMN05416832, study PRJEB24817) | seawater metagenome | isolation source: Sea water | place: Canada:Atlantic | collected 2013-07 | reverse complement strand
TCCAATCCGTAGCCATTACAAACTCAAGGCGGAGCGCCACGGCGCCCGCTGCGCCGACGGCTCTTTGGGCCGACCAAGGGGATACCCGGATGGTTCAGGCCAGTCCGGCTTGAAGTGCTGCCGAGGAACGGGAGCGGCCCGGACACGTTGCTTCCTCATGCCGAGCCTGTCAGACGCCAAGCATCTCAAGAAGGATCCGGACCGCGTGCTGCACGGCAAGTGGGCGCTTCCGGGTGCCGCGGGCCTCGGCTTCCTGGAAGGCAGTTTCGTGATCGCCCCGATGGAGCCGCTCTTCATCCCCCTGATGGCAAGCCGGGGGCGCGGTGCCTGGGTCATCGCGCTGGCCCTTCTGGTCGGGAATGTGCTGGGCGGCCTGCTCATGTATGGCCTTGGCGCCCTGCTGGCCGAGCCGGTGATCGAGCCCTTCATCCGCTGGATGGGGGCGATGGAATCGTATCGCGAGACGGTGGAGACGCTGAAAGAGGACGGGTTCGCGACGCTGTTCATGATCGGCATTACCCCCTTCCCCTACCAGGTCGGCACGGCGGCGGCCGGCGCGGTCCATTATGCGCTGCTGCCCTTTATTGCGGCCATCCTGCTGGCGCGCGGCATTCGCTATTTCGCGCTTGCCGGGCTGGTCATGGTGATCGGCGAGCGGGCGCAGGACTGGATCCAGAAACATGAGGGCAAGATCATGGCGGGCGGCATCCTCCTCTTTCTCGGCCTGCTCGTCTGGATGCTCCTGCGATGAGCCGACTGCCCCCATGTCTGGCTCCCCTGCCGCAAAGCCGCTAAAGCCCGCGCATGAGCGAGACCGCCTCTTTCGACACGATTGTCCTCGGCGCCGGCGCGGCGGGCCTGTTCCATGCGGGCCTTGCCGGCCAGCGCGGACGGCGGGTGCTGGTGCTGGACCATGCGAAACGCGCGGCCGACAAGGTGCGTATCTCCGGCGGCGGGCGCTGCAATTTCACCAATCTGGAAACCCGCGCCGACCGCTTCCTCAGCCAGAACCCGCATTTCGCGAAATCGGCGCTGGCCCGTTACACGCCCTGGGATTTCATCTCCCTGATGGCCGCCCACGGCCTGACCTATACCGAAAAGCACAAGGGCCAGCTGTTCTGCGACCAGAAATCCGGTGCCATCATCCAGATGCTGTTCGATGAGTGCGACAAGGGCGGGGTGGAAATTCGCCTGTCCACGGAGGTTTCCGGCGTCGCGCATCGGGATGGCCGTTTCCTCGTCGAGACCAGTGGCGACGCGGTCAGCGCAGAGCGGCTCATCGTGGCCACGGGCGGGCTCTCCATTCCCAAGATGGGTGCGACCGGCCTTGCCTATGACATCGCCCGCCAGTTCGGGCATGACATCGTGGAGACGCGGCCCGGCCTCGTGCCGTTCACCTTTTCGGGGGAGCTGGGCGAGAAATTCGCCGCCATTTCCGGCGTCGCCACACCCGTGATCGCCAGCGTGCCCGGCGCGCACTTTGACGAAGACCTGCTGTTCACCCATCGCGGCCTCTCCGGCCCGGCAGCGCTCCAGACCTCTTCCTACTGGCATCAGGGCGAACCCCTGTCGCTCAGTCTGCAGACGAAAGAAGATGTGGGGGACGCCCTGCGCGCCGCCAAGCAGGCCACGCCGAAACAGACGCTTGCAAAAGCGCTGGAAGCCCACTTCCCGGCCCGCCTCGCCGGCCTGATCGCAGATGTCGGACCGCTTGCTCAGGAGGCTCGGCTGGCGGATCTCTCCCACACCGCCATCGACGCGTTCGCGGCCTTCCTCAAGGATTGGCGCGTCACCCCGATGGGCACGGAAGGCTATCGCACCGCTGAAGTCACCGTGGGCGGAATCGCCACCGGCGGCCTCGACCAGAAGACGATGGAAAGCCGGCATGTGCCCGGCCTGCATTTCATCGGCGAATGTGTGGACGTCACCGGCTGGCTGGGCGGCTACAATTTCCAGTGGGCCTGGGCCAGCGCCCACGCCGCCGCAATGCTCTGATCAGGGTGTCCAGCGTGGCCGCGACAGGAAGCCATCCTGCTTGCGCTGGGAGACGAGGTCCGGATGGTCGAGCTTCACCGGCGTCCCGCCCTTCGGCATGTCGATGGCCTGCAGGGCTTCGGCAAGGCGCTGATGGAACAGCGCATCAGTCTCGACCCGCAGCGGGAACGGATGCTCCAGGATGCGGGAATTGTTGGGATTGGTGTTGATCTCGTAGACTTCGACCTTGCCCTTCACCAGAGTGAAATCCGCCCGCCCGAAGACGATCCCGGCCGCCTTGAAATGTTCCGCAATCGCCTCGGCATGGCGGTTCGTTTTCACCGCCTCCATTTCATCGAGATAGAGCGCCTCATTGGCGACGCCCTCCTTGCCATACTTGGCATGCCAGGTCTCATCGTGGACGGACATTCCGGTTACGACGTGGTCGCCAACACAATAGGCTGCCAGCTTGCGAAACAGACCCTCCCCGATCGGCTCGGCGCAATATTCGACAAACATCAGGTCCGCGCGGCAGAGGCCGGATTGCACGGCGTCGTCCAGCGCGGCTTGCGCCTCTTCGGAACTGGCCAACAGGTCTGACAGCGCGCCCCGATGCGCTGCGCGTGTGCGCAGGAAGACGGGGTAGCGATCCGGCAGCCCGTCTCTCTCGGCATCCCAGACCGCGAAACTGTTCAGCCCAGCCGCCGTCAAACGCTTCAGCATGGGCAGGCGCGTCAATGCTGTCGCCGGATCGTTCAGCACGGTCAGGCCGGCCGCCTCCATGCCGCGATAGGCTTTGGCCGCAAGTTCCCGGGTCCAGAAGTCGATGCGGTCAAAATCGGTGAAGATGTAGGTCGCGCGCGGCAGGGACGCTTTCCGCAACAGCTGGTTGTACGACATCAGGCCAATCTTCGGCATGCCCGGAACGTCGCGCAATTCACGCACGGCATATTTGTGCGCGCCGGAAGTAATGAAACAGATCAAGTTCTCGTCCCTGTGTGTCGGCGCCTAGACGGCGTCTGCAACGCCGTCATGATGGTTCCGGAACCAGCTCATGCCGTCCCGGATTTCGCGGACCTGCCTTGCTCCGATAACCAGCATCAATCCGGCATAGGCGAGCATACCTGTCGCAACCATGCAGGCAATGGTGGCGACATCCGGTAATCCCTCCGGCAGGAAACTCCGAACCCACCACACGGCCCCGACCATGCCCAATGCGCTCAGCAGCGCCCGCCAGCCGACCGTCATCTGGTGCAGCGCCGAATAGCCCGCAGCCTTCTGCACGAGCCAGGCTGACAAGGGCCAGGTCAGGAAAGTGCGCAAGGCGATCATCGCCGCAATCCCGGAGACACCATAAGGCATCAGGAAGGGCGCCATGACGCCCAGCAGCACTATGCCGATCGTCAGGATCAGGAGCGGAGACCGGCTGTCGCCGACGCCTCGCAGGATGGCGATATTGAAGGTTCCGGTGGCGTCCCGGATACCCAGAACCAGGAAAATCTGCACTGGCAGGACTGCAGCCGCCCATTCCTCTCCAACCAGGAGCGGGATCAGCAGGGGTGCGACCATGGCCAGCCCCAGCGTGGCGGGATAGATCGCGGCCGTCGTCATGGCAAAGACCCGGTCGAGCAGGTCATGGACCACCTGGCGGCTGGACTGCAGGCGCGCAACCACATTCATCGCAATCTCGTTGAACGGTCCCATCAGCAATTCCGTCACCATACCGGATACATTGCCCGCCATTGCCAGCAAGCCGACCGCGCGTTCGCCCCCGACAATACTGAGCAGGAAGCGCGGAATGGCATCGTCAATATAACCAAGCAGGTAGGTCAGCACCGTATCGCGATTGAATCCGAACAGCTCGCGAAAAGCCTCGCCGCTGACGGCAAAGCCCGGTCGCCATTTCGCAGCATAGATGATGCCGGCCGCCGAGATAGTCGTCCCGACCGCCATGCTGATGACGAGCGCCCACACCCCGAATCCCAGGATCGCCAATACGAGCCCTGTCCCGGTGGAAACCACTTCCGATACGGTTTCGATGAAGACCACCTTCTCATTTTCCAGGCGTCGCTGAAGCAACGCGCCGGGCACCCCCTCGACGCTGCCCACGACCATGAGGAGGCTGAGCGCCGGCAGGACCTCTGCAACACCAGGGGCCCCTATGAGATTGGCGATAGGGTCGGCCAGCAAGGCGATCACTATGGAGAACAGAATTGTCAGACCTGAGTTCAGCCAAAAGGTTGTATCAAGGTGTGTGTCCGAGATTTCCTCGCGCTGCTGCAGACTTTCGGTCAATGGCGGGCCGACGAAAATTCCGACCACGCCAAACACCAGACTGGCAAGCGCCATGACGCCATAGGGCTCTGGCCCCAGAATGCGCGCCATAATCGCAAAGCTCACCAGGCCAAAAACCGCAGAGCCCCAGGAATGCGCAAACATCCAGACGATGTTACGCATGGCCCGGCGTATGACGAGCGACGCCGTCATGTCAGGCTGGGATCAGGCTCTTGCCGGGAGCATCCATGAAATCGGCCATGGATTTCAGCACAGCCTTGCCCGTCTCGGTCAGCCGACCTTCCCGGCGGACGATGTCGGCCGAGTCGCGCTGGATGGCTTCCGCCTCCCTAAGGATTTTGCGGAGCCGGCGGCGCTCCAGCCAGCCGAACTCCTTGCTGGCCAACATATGCCGCACCACCCAGATCATCCGTGCCGATACAAAGGACGCATGAAAAATGCCTTCCAGAGGACGCTTGGTTCGGCGAATCGGTGACCAAAAGAGTTCTGAATCCGGATTCTCCACCAGCATTTCGTTCTTACAGGCGCCAAACAGGGCCGCATGGCCTTCCTCATGCGCCAGCGTGACGATCAGGTCTGCGACAGACGCTTTGCGCTCAGCATTCAGGGCAACAGCCCCCCAAAGACGGAAACATGTGCCGCCTTCGAATTCGAGCGAGCCTTCCGCCGGACCGACCAGGATCAACTCTCCCAGCAAGGCATTCATCTCATCGTGCAGCTGAGGCAGATTGTGCTCAATCCACGCAATAGCCTCCCGCAGTTTCGTCGCGAAGCGGTCAGCTTGCGCCTGGTCTGGCTGGGTTACACCTGCGGCGCCCGTTTCCGGAGCCCCCATAAATTTTTCAATTCGGCGACTGTCTGTCTCGGCATAGTCACGCCCTAGAACAGTAATCCTCGTACCGCGCATGACGGGCCGTACCCTCAGGATATTTCGAATAAGCGTCACACCTGTTTCGGTGTCTCCGGCTTGCAAGGCTTCGACGACGTCATAGTACGTCCCGAACACTGCGGATGACAGGCGCTGGGCTGGTCCAATATTCTGGCGCCAGGCTTCAAATTCAGAATCTAGCCCAGGCGCTTCATTGCTCAGCTCATCGGCAAGGTAGCGAAGACTGTCATACAGGCCATCATGCATGGCCTGATTGGTCGTGTTGGCGTCGCCAGAGTTTGGAATAAATTGGAAATGCAGCATTTTCGACAGATCTCTCGGCGTACGCAAAACTGAAGATGTGCACCGCCTCTTACGAGGCGGTGCACGTTCGCTAGCGCTGGTAAACTACCAAAACTTGAAGAATTTCTTCCCGCCGCGCCGGCGTTTACTGCGACCTCCCTTGCAGCCCACCATCGTGTCGTTTTTCGCGTCACGAAGGTTGCTGAAGCCGAGGAGCATTTCTTTCTTGAGGTTCATAAGAGTACTCCCTTAGTTCCCACCATCATTGATGGGACTCACCATCTTGCAGATTCCGTGCAACTTTCCAGTTGAATCTCGTTGCAAGCGAAAAAAGTCATGGCAAGCCTCCAGCGAGCGTATGCCCCTTCGGGCTGCTGCCCCTCCGAGAAGTCAAAGACACCCTCTGCTAACCGCTCATATTAAGCCGGATTTCCGCTCCATCGTGGACGTATTGCCCGCGTCGCGCGCGCGCGTACCCGCCCGATCCGGACCTGAAAATCTTGCATCTCATGCCTGGAGGGCTTCGGTATACCCAACCAAATCCCACGCCAGGATTGACGGAATGATCCTAATTCAGGTTGTGAAGACGCGGCTCGGCTCAAAGCGGCCAGCCCGGACATCTCCCAAGGCAACCGCGTGACCGTCACAGACGGCAATGGCGGCCCGGTCGTCCGGATCGTCAGACGTCTCGTCTTTCCAGCGTTCGACGACATGCGGGAGCAGGACGATGGTTCGCCCGTGACGAATATTGCCGGCCTCTTCGCGGGTAATGTCCACACTTGGCACATTCTCCAGCATGGCGTGGATAGGCTGGAGGAACCCCATCAGGGTCTCCATGTCTTCGGCTTCTTCGATCTTTGATAGTGGAATGGCGGTGGGCGCCCCGAACTGGCCGACGCGCGTGCGGCGCAACTGGCTGATATGGCCTTCGCAGTCGAGGTCGAACGCCAGGTCCCGCGCCATGGCGCGGACATAGAACCCCTTGCCGGACGTCACATGGATGACCGTGTGGTCTGCATCCGGCATTCCAATGACATCGGCATTGAACACATCGACTTCGCGGGAGGTGAGTTCAAACTCCTCCCCTTCCCTCGCAAGATCATAGGCGCGCTGGCCGTCAACCTTGATGGCGGAGAATTTCGGCGGTACCTGTTCAATCCTGCCGATATAGCCCTTGAGAAGCGCCTCCACCTGCTCACGCGTCGGACGCGCGTCAGAGGTAGCGGTCACCTCGCCTTCGGCATCCTGGCTCTCGGTTGAAACGCCCCACCGAATGGTGAAGACATATTCCTTCTGCGCGTCCATCGCCCACTGGACGGTCTTGGTCGCCTCTCCGAAAGCAATCGGCAGGATGCCGTCAGCCAGTGGGTCCAGCGTCCCGCCATGACCGACCTTCTGGGCATTGTACTTCCGCTTCAGGATGGCAACCGCCTGGGTGGACGTGATGTCGACAGGTTTGAACAGGTTAAGCCACCCGTTGATCGGGTCGCCTTTGCGCTTTCTTTGACGGGCCAAGTTTCAGGTCTTTCTGGTTGCGCGGGCACGCGGTTCGAACGCGGGCAGCGGTGGATCGAAAAGGATTAAGGCGCGGCCTTACGCAGCCCCGCCCAGCCCGTCAAGCCGACGGGATCAGCCCTGCGTCAATGACGTCAGGAGGCGTCGCGGATGATTTCAGCTTCCTGATCGAACAGGACTTCGGATTCTGTCTCCGGCGTCACCGGCTCGACATCCGTTTCCTGCGGGGTGGCCTTCGACACAATGTCCGGCTCCCGCGAGATGGTCTTTGTCTTCTGCGCTTCGGTGGGAAGATGCAGATTCACGAGATCCAGATCGAGGTCAAAGTCCCCCCGGATTTCCCGATCCCCGGAATCCATCTTGTGCCGCACCACATCACGAATGCGCATCAGGACGTCCCGGTTATTGTCGACGAGCGGGATCCGGCGTCCATCCGAGGCCCCGATCACCAGGCGGTAATAGGGCTGGCGACGCTTCATGCGGCGCGCAATCATCGCTGCGCGGATGCCCAGGACAAATCCCAGGAGCGTCAACACACCGCCAATGACGAGTGCGACGAGGCTGGAGCTGTTGCCCGGAAACAGGCCGCCCCAGGCGAGCGCCAGCAGGCCAAAGAACAAATTGATCACGAAAAAGGATGCGTACAGGCTTTGGGCCCGTTTGTTTGTCGCAGTCTCCCACGGGGCGAACTCCATGGACTCCACTGACATGGTGGCAATGCATTGGATGGCGATCGTGTCTTCGCCCATCTGAAGCGATGCGGAAGAAATCTCTCCGCGCCGGGCCCCTTCCATGTCGAGCGTCTGGCGGTCCATCGGTTCGGCCCCTGCTTGCAATGATGAAACGCTCGCAATCCGTGCGGCGCGAGTCAACTTACAACCTGTCCAGACAGTGCCGGCCGGGTGTTATTCCTGGTCCAGATCGCGTCTCACGCGAGGATCGGCCAGCAAGCGGTCAATCGCGGTCGCCTCATCATAGGATCTGTCCGCGATGAAATGCAGCTGCGGCGTGAATTTCAGCTCGATCTCCCGGCCGAGCTTTCCACGCAGGAAGCTCGCCGCCCGGTTCAGCGCTTCGGCGAGCTTGGTGCGGCCCGCTTCGCTGTCATCCCCGAGAGGAGAGACGAAGATGTTCGCGTGCCGCAGGTCTGGCGAACAGCGGACCTCGCCCACCGTCACAATAATCCCCTTCAGGTCAGGGTCGCGAAAGTCTTCCCTGGCGAGAATGTCCGATACCGCGTGACGCACGACTTCGCCCGCCCGCAATTGGCGCTGGCTGGGGAGGCCCGGAGAAGAAGATTTGCGGGCCATTCAGACACCTGCTTTCTGTTTGAGGCGTTCCACGAAATTCCGGCGCGCCTGCTTGTCCTTGTTGAACCAGACATCGGGAATGATCAGGGCGTCCGCCCCCTTCACGAGAACCGACGTGAACCCCCGATTGGCTTTGACCGACAGGATACTGGCCCAGTCGATCCGTGTTTCAATGCCGCCCCGCCGGACCTGAAGACACTCGTTCAGCGCGCATACTTCCGTTTCCAACCGGGTCACGCCGAACGGATCATCCGCCGACCGGTAGGACCAACGGATAAAGATAAGATACCACGAAATCCCCGCGAACGCTGCGACCAGCGCCGAGAGGAACCACTGCCAGTAAGGGCTGAAGCCCGCCATTTCGATGGCATTCTTCACCATTACGGACATGCTGGCCGAGATGATGGGGGCGGTGACCCCGGCATAATAGATCGCGGTTGGCCCAACGATGCCGCGCCGCGAAAGACGGGCTAGGCGTTTCTGGTCCTTTTCGTCCAGAAAGCCGGATATTTTGTCAGGCGCCGTCATCTCGTACCGATTTAGTCGAGGGACCTTGCGATTTCTTCGACCTGGAAGCATTCGATCTTGTCGCCCGCGCGGATATCGTCATAGCGCTCGAACGCCATGCCGCATTCCATGCCGGAACTCACTTCGGTCACTTCGTCCTTGAAGCGCTTCAGCGTTTTCAGCTTGCCTTCATGGATCACAACATCATCCCTCAGCAGGCGCACACCGCAGCCGCGGAGCACCTTGCCTTCGGAAACCCGGCACCCGGCAACCTTGCCGACCTTGGTGATGTTGAAGACTTCGAGGATTTCCGCGTACCCGATGAAGGTTTCGCGTTTCTCCGGTGCCAGCATGCCCGACAGGGTCGCTTTCACATCGTCGATCAGGTCGTAGATCACCGAATAGTAGCGGATCTCCACGCCTTCTTTCTCGGCGAGGTCACGCGCCTGTTTGTTGGCACGCACGTTGAAGGCAAAGATCGGCGCTTCGGAGGATTGGGCGAGCAGGACATCGCTTTCGGAAATACCGCCGACGGCGCCATGAATGACCCGCGCACGAACTTCTTCTGTCGACACCTTGTCGAGCGACTGGCTGATCGCCTCGACGGAGCCCTGGACATCGCCCTTGACGACGACCGGCAGTTCCGACGTCTCTATGGATCCATCCTTCAGCTTGCTGAGCAGTTGATCGAGCGAGGCACGCGCTGCGGCGCCAGCCTTGCCAGACACCTGCCGTTTCTGACGGACACGGTATTCGGTAACTTCACGGGCGCGGGCCTCAGTATCGACGACCACGAACTGATCGCCCGGATCCGGCGCACCATCCAGGCCGAGCACTTCGACCGGCAGGGATGGACCCGCGTCTTTCAGCTGTTGGCCGCGTTCATCGACCAGTGCGCGAACCTTGCCCCACTGCGCGCCGGCAACAAGGATGTCGCCCCGCTTGAGCGTGCCGCGCTTGACCAGAACCGTGGCGACAGGGCCCCGGCCCTTGTCGAGCTGGCTTTCAATGACGGTCCCGTCAGCAGGCCGGTCTGGATTGGCCTTAAGTTCGAGGAGTTCGGCCTGCAGCGTGATGGCATCGGTCAGTTCGTCCAGTCCTGCGCCGGTCAGCGCAGAGACTTTCACGGCCTGAGTGGAGCCGCCCATGCTCTCGACCTGAACGTCATGCTGAAGCAAGTCGGTCAGCACCTTGTCCGGATTGGCATCCGGCAGGTCGCTCTTGTTGACGGCGACAATGATCGGCACACCGGCAGCCTTGGCGTGATTGATGGATTCAATCGTCTGCGGCATGACCGAGTCATCGGCCGCCACGACGAGAATTGCGATGTCGGTTGCGGTTGCGCCACGTGCCCGCATTGCCGTGAAGGCTGCGTGGCCCGGCGTGTCCAGGAAGGTGATGCGGTCACCGGATTTCAGCTGAACCTGATAGGCACCGATATGCTGGGTGATACCGCCAGCTTCGCCTGCAACAACATCCGTCTTGCGCAGCGAGTCCAGAAGCGAGGTCTTGCCGTGGTCGACATGGCCCATGATGGTCACGATCGGGGCGCGTGGCTTCAGATCCTTCGGATCATCCGCGCCGCCTTCCAGGCCAATCTCGACATCAGACTCCGAAACGCGCTTCACCGTATGGCCGAATTCCTCGGCAATCAGTTCTGCGGTATCCGCGTCGACAATGTCGTTGCCGCGAAGCATTTCGCCCTGCTGGATCATGAATTTCACGACGTCACCGACGCGCTCATTCATCCGGCCGGCAAGGTCCTGCAGCGTGATCGTTTCTGGCAGGGTCACCTCGATGGAGACCTTTTCGCGCTGGTCATTGCCGCCGGTGCGGCGCTCACGTTCGCGCTCACGGGCACGGCGCAGCGATGCCAGCGAACGCTGACGATCTGCATCATCCCCTAGCGCCGACGAAATGGTCAGCTTGCCGCGGCGACGTTCGCCACCACCGCCACCACGTGCGCTGCGATTCTGGGAATCACGGCTGGCACGATCACGGTCGTCCCGGCCGGACTTGCCACGCTTGGCACGCGCCGGGCTATCCTCCACGGGCGGTGTAGCTGCTGTTGATGCCGGCTCGGCTTTTCCACGCGCTTTCGGCGCCCGGTCGGCGCGCTCCTTCGCGGCAGCTTCCTCGACCTTGCGAGCTTCTTCCTCGGCCTTGCGGCGGGCTTCAGCCTCTTCGCGTTCCTTGACTTCCTGGAACTTCTTTTCCTGCTCCGAGCGAAGGCGATCCTGAGCAGCTTTCTGGGTCTGCTCTTCCTTGGCGCGGTTAGCCTCTTCCTGCTTGCGCTCATACAGCGCTCTCTGGCGGGCCTTCAACTCGTTGACCGTGATGCCAAGCTTCTTGGCGGTTGCGATCAGACGCGCTTCAAGGGAATCTGAAGCCGCTTTCGATGCATCACCAGCTGGCGCAGCAGACGAACCGCTTGGCCCGACGGACCGGCGCTTCTTGGTCTCGACGACCACCTGCTTCGAGCGGCCATGACTGAAGCTCTGCTTCACCGTGCCGGATGATTTCCGCGCAACAGTGAGCGGCTTGCGTCCGCCCGTATTACCACCAGTGTCTTTCGTATCGCTCATACGTTCTTCATACCACGTTTCTTGCCGATCCGCGCCCATGCGCCTCGGCCTTGTTTTCCGCTACCGATCCTGATCCGGGAACCAGTCCAGTTCGGGCCTTGTTCGAAATCCGGCTAGACGCTGGTAAGCCAGCACTGTCGCCTTCGCAATTGGACCCTTGCGGACGAGACCGTGTATCACACGCTCACGCCCAAAAGCCACGCCCAATTCCTCGGAACTGAGCGCACCGGCCATTTTCACGTTGCTATATAATGCTTTGGCGAGAAAATACACCTTTGAACGGCCATCTTCTGCACCATCGGCCGCTTCCAGCAACAGGCCGGGCCGCTTCTTCTGCAGTGCATCGCGCACCTGGTCGAAGCCGAGCACGATATCGCCCGCCTTCTTCCCCATGCCCAGCAATCCGGTCAGCCTCTGCAGCAGCAAAACCTCGACCGTTCCAGAAAGTCCTTCCGGGACAACGACCTGCTGCTTGAAGCCCCGCGCAAAGGCGCCCTTCTTCACAGCCGTGTCGAGTGTCTCCCGGTCCGCGCAAATCCACACGCCCCTGCCCGGCAGTTTGCCTGAAATATCCGGTGTGACGATATTGTCGGGCGACAGTGCAAATCGCACCATCGCATCCTGTGGGAGCTTTTCCCGGGTCACGGCGCATTGACGGACGGGGCTCTCCCCGTCCGCAACACCACCTTCAATAGCGGTTACCCGCGCATCACTCTTGCGGTGCGGTCTCTTCATCACCGCCCTCCGCTGCCAGGGCATCGAGATCAAACTCAAGCTCTTCAAGGGCTTCATCCACCGCATCCGGGGACGGGTTGTTGCCCAGCTCGCCGAGTGCCAGGAGCGCACGCTCCTCTTCGGTCAACTCTGGCGTTTCCTCTTCGGCCTTTTCAGCCAGCATCTGCTCGATGGCGTCCGGCTCGATCCAGCCTGCGGCGACACGCGCGCGCATGATGAACATCTGCGCGTCGTCCTTGCGCATTTCGCCCTTCTTGAGCACGCCTTCGACCCAAACCGGCTTGCCGTCGGGGCCTGGTTCGCGCCAGCCCGTGATGTCATCCGGCACGAGGCCAGCCACATCGTCCAGCGTCTGCACACCTTCTTCGCCAAGACGGACAGCAAAGGATGGCGTCATGCCTTCCAGGCCCATCACCGCATCCTCGACGCCCAGCTCCTTGCGCTTGGCATCATTCTCAGCGGCCAGACGGTCCAGGAATTCCCGGGCGCGTTCCTGCAGCTCTTCTGCGACGTCTTCGTCAAAGCCTTCGATCGTGATGAAGTCTTCCGGAGCCACATAGGCGATCTCTTCGACCGTCTCGAAGCCTTCGGAGGCCAGCAGCTGCGCCAGCGTCTCATCGGCGTCGAGCGCCTTCATGAACAGGTCGGTCCGCTCCTGGAACTCGCGCTGGTAACGCTCGGAATCGGCGGTCTCGGTCACGAGGTCGATCTGCCAGCCGGTCAGCTGGGAGGCGAGCCGCACGTTCTGACCCCGGCGGCCGATGGCCAGCGGGAACTGATCGTCAGCGACCACGACTTCAACGCGGCGCTCTTCCTCGTCCAGCACCACTTTCGACACTTCGGCCGGCTGCAGCGCGTTCACGATGAAGGTCGCGTCGTCATAATTCCACGGAATGATGTCGATCTTCTCACCCGACAATTCGCCGACAACTGCCTGGACGCGCGCACCGCGCATACCCACACAGGCGCCGACCGGGTCGATCGAGGAATCATTGGAGATTACGCCGATCTTGGCGCGGCTACCCGCATCACGCGAACAGGCCTTGATCTCGATGACGCCTTCGTAAACTTCCGGCACTTCCTGGGCGAACAGCTTGACCATGAATTCCGGCGCAGAGCGCGACAGGAAGATCTGCGGGCCCTTGGTCTCGCGGCTCACCTTGTAGAGGTAGGCACGGACGCGGTCATTGGTCTGGAAGTTCTCGCGCGGGATACCGTCATTGCGACGGATGATGCCTTCGGCGCGGCCGAGGTCCACGATGACGTGGCCATATTCAACGCGCTTGACGACACCGGAGATCACTTCACCGACGCGGTCCTTGTACTCATTGTACTGGCGCTCGCGCTCGGCATCGCGCACCTTCTGCATGATGACCTGTTTTGCGGTCTGAGCCGCGACACGACCGAAATCGAAGGGCGGAAGCTCTTCCTTCAGCTCGTCGCCGGCCCCGAGGTCCGCATCGATCTTCTTGGCTTCGGACAGGCGAAGCTCCTTGGACTCGTCCTCGAACTCTTCGTCCGCCACGACGGTCTGGATACGCCAGAGCGTCTGTTCGCCCGTCGTTGAATCGATCTTCGCACGGATGTCGTGCTCCTGGCCGTATTTTGCTTTTGCGGCCTTCTCGATTGCTTCCTGCATAGCCTCGATGACAATCGACTGGTCAATTGCCTTCTCTTCGGCGACCGCCTTGGCGATCTGCAGGATTTCCAGCCTGTTGGCTGAAACGCCGATGGTGTTCATGTGACGTCTCCCGTCTCTTCGTTTTTATCGGTGTCTTCGTCAGTCTCGTCGATCTCAAGATCGCCGAGGTCGTCTTCATCCGGCTGCGGCGGCAAGGTGCCGGCTGCGCGGGCCGCATCAATCAGTTCGTCCGTAAGGATCAAGCTCGCGCGGCTCATCTCGTGGACGTGAGCAACGAGTTCGGTCTCGTCGTCCAGTTCGATATGCGCGCCGTCTTCGTCCTCGCTCCGGATCACACCGGAAAACCGCCGACGGCCATCAATCGGCCGGGACAGTTCAATCTTTACCGCATGGCCAACCCAGCGCCCGAAATCCCCCTCCCTGGTCAGGGGGCGGTCGATGCCGGGGGTAGAGACTTCCAGCGTATAGGCTTCGGTGATCGGGTCCGCCTCGTCCATCATCGGCGCAATTGCGCGCGACAGGCGGGCACAATCCTCGACATTGGTCGGCGCGCCGCCAGCCCGTTCGGCCATGATCTGCAGCTGTGGGCGGCGCCCGCCCTGCACGCGCAGGCGGACGATTTCCATGCCAAGCGACTCGGCCACGGGCGTGACGAGCGCGAGAATCTGGCGTTCCTGTTCGGTCAGGGCAATCATCGGAGAAAGGGACTATTCCGGTAAAGAAAAGCGGCGGCCCCGTTGCCGGAACCGCCGCCGATATGTTTCGACTTGCGGTTCATATACTCCCTGCGGTCCGGCCTGTCGAGAGATCGGATGCTGAAGAGACGGAAAACGGCGGTCCCGTTGCCGGAACCGCCGCCTTGAACCCGAATGGGTATATTCGTGCTTACAGAACTTTCAGGTCCACAGCCGAGGTCTTGCCGCGGCGTTCATCCTTGAAGAGTTCGTAAGATACTGCCTGGTCTTCAGCCAGCGTGCGCAGGCCGGAGCGCTCAACGGCCGAAATGTGCACAAAAACGTCCGCGCCGCCCTCATCAGGTTTGATGAAGCCAAAGCCCTTCTGGTCGTTGAACCATTTCACTTTGCCAGTTGCCATTACTTGTAGTCCTTTACGTTAGATAGAAGCGTCCCGGCTCGGATTTGAACCAGATCCACTTATCGAAACGGGTAGGAAGAAAGTCATGGCCGCCGGTCTGACGGGGTCTTGAAGTTTCAGACCGACCGAATTCGATGCCAATATAAACGCACGGGTGCGACATTCGGTCAAGTGACCGTCTTGTGTCAGCTGCGGACCAAGTCCAGCCAAACCGGGGCGCAATCGCCCAATTTCTTGCTCTCATAGCGCGTAGTGAGGTGATCTTTTGGCGGGCAGCGCCAATCATCGGCACAATTCACCCCCCAATCAAATCCGCCCTGCTCGAGAAACCGCGCAAGTGCTTCATCGGCGTAGCTTTTGACATCGGTGGCGAACCGGATTTGGGCACCCTGCCGACAGATACGATGCAACTCGTTCAAGAAGTCGGGCTGGATCAGACGGCGCTTCTGCTGGCGCTTCTTCGGCCAGGGATCCGGAAACAGGATGAAGACACGCGAAATGCTCTCATCCTTGAGCGCGGACAAGACCGGACGGGCATCATCCATGACCAGCCGGACATTGCGCAGATCGTTCGCCTTGATCCCGGTCAGCGCCTTGGCCATGCCTTCCACGAAAGGCTCACACCCGATGAAGCCGACGTCCGGATGCAAGCCGGCCTGGCCCACGAAATGTTCACCGCCGCCAAAGCCGATTTCCAGCCAGATTTCGCGCTCATCCCCAAACAGGTCCGCCGGCGCGAGCGTGGCCGGCTCCGCCGCCGGTACTTCCAGCTCGGGCAACAGGGTGTCGATCAGATCCTGCTGGCGCGCTGACAGCGCGCGTCCGCCGGTACGGCCGAACGTGCGAAGGGGCCGGGATTTCATGGAAGGGGTGTCTTCGGTCATCGCGGCGTCTGATGCCTCAGTGGCCGGGCCGGATCAATCCTCGCCCTGCTGCTTTCCGTCGAACGCGGTTGCGGCGGCCTGAACGGTCGCCAGCAGGGATTTGCGAAGGGACTGGTCCTCGATCTTCTGGAAGGCCGCGATCAGGTCGAGGATTTCCGACGTCATGACGGGGGCATGAATGGCCCCGCCATCTTCGGCGACCTGCGATGCCTGATGGTCGAGAAAGGTTTCGGCCCCATCGAAGAAATAGGTGATGGGCACGCCCATAGCGGTCGACATCTCGAACAAACGACCTGCCGAGACACGGTTCACGCCCTTTTCGTATTTCTGCACCTGCTGGAAGGTCAGGCCGAGCAACTCCCCCAGTTTCTCCTGGGTCAGCTTCAGCTCCTTGCGCCTCCACCGGATGCGCTGGCCGACCACGCGATCAATACCGCTGGGGAGCTTGTTGTCGGCCATGTCTGCCCTTTTTATGTAGTCGTCTTGTACTTTTTCTATCTGCGCCAGGTAAGGAAGGCCAGTCCAGCGAACAGGAACAGGGATAACCAGAACAACATCACGCCAATCCGGGTCTGGAAAAGCGTGACGGATTCCGGAAGCGGGAGCCGTCCCCGGCCGAAACTGGTGCTCCATCCGCTCGGGGCATCCGCAACCGGCGCAGCGCGAAGCACTTCGCGACCAAGCCCGTCGACAATCGCTGAGGCCCCCCGGCTGGCGACGCGCGCCATCGGCAGGCCCGTTTCGATCGACCGATAGCGGTTCTGGGCATAATGCTGCGCCGGGCCCATGCCGCCACCGAACCAGGCATCGTTCGAGATCAGCACCAGCCAGTCAGCCCGCGCGCCAAGATTGGCGTTGCGCGGGATGGACGCATAGAGCCCCTCATAACAGATCATGGCGACAAAAGGCGGAATGTCATCAGCATAGATCACGGCCGGGCCGGGACCGGGGCGGAACCCGTCACTGGCCATGCGCTGGATCGCGCCCGGCAGGATGCCGGACAGTGCCTCGCCGAAGGGAATGATCCGCGTTGCCGGCAATTCGCCGAAGGGCACGAGGCGATGCTTGTCATACAGGGCGACCGGTCCGGACCGGATGGCGTTCTCGTCGATCACGGTCAGGCTGTTGTAATAGTCCCGCATGTTCTTGCCGGTGATTTCGTAGCGCGTGGTGCCGGCGATCAGTTCGCGGGGGCCAAGATAGGCGCCCACCGCGTCCAGTGCGTTCGCATCCTGAAGCAGCGTGGTGGGCAGGGCGCCTTCCGGCCAGAGGATAATGTCCCCCGCCTCCCCTTCCTGGGTCGACAGCATGCGCAGATATTCGATCAGGATCGGATCGGGGCCGATCTCCCATTTCTCATTCTGCGGCACGCCGGAATCCATCAGCACGACGAACTGGTCAGACTGGGCCGAAGGCTGCGCGATGCGCTGCGCGCCCCAGGTCCAGCCGAGGGCCAGCAGGATCACAGCAGCAAACACCGGCGCAATGCGCACGGCCAGCTGGCGGGACTCACGCGTATCCACCAGGGCGGCCGGGGCCGACATGATGAAGACCGTCACCAGCGTCAGCCAGTAGACCCCGCCAATGGAGGCTGTCTGGGAAAGCGCGCCGCCCGGAATCCAGGTCGTGCCCGGCAAATTCCACGGGAAGCCACCGAAGAGGTGCCCGCGCACGAATTCGGCCAGCGCGAAGAACAGGGCAAAAATGAAGATACGGGATGGCGAGGACGACCAGAAGGCCCCTGCCATCGCCCCGAACGCGCCCCAGATGAGGGCCATGCCGCCCGGCAACAGGATCAGCGGCATCCACAGGAAGATCGCGTGCTTTTCCGGCTCCACCAGGAAGGGCGCGGCCGTCCAGTGCATGCTGATCAGGAAGAAACCCGCGCCGAAGGCCCAAGTGCGCAGGAAGACGGCCTTGCCCCATTTTCGGTGACCACGCGCACCATCCAGCATCCAGATCAGGCACGTGAACGAAATCACCAGGACCGCACTGAAATGGAATGGCGCAAAGGCCACAGACGAAAAGGCACCCAGCAACAGGCTGGTAATCACGGCCGGCCAGCCGGTCAGGCGGGCAAAGGCTTCGTGCAGGGGTCCAAGCGCAGTGAACCCGTGGCTGCGCACGGCATGATTCATGACTTACTCCTGAGCGGCAGGGGCAGGCATTTCAGGTGTGCGGAGGCGGACGCGGCGAATACGCCGTGCGTCGGCTTCCATGATCTCGATTTCGACACCGGTCGGGTGCTCCAGCACTTCGCCGCGCACGGGGACTTTTCCGGCCAGCGCAAAGGCCACGCCGCCGAGCGTGTCAAAATCCGTGTCGTTGTCCCCAAGTGCGAGGTCAATGCCCGTTTCCTCTGCAAAATCGTCGATCTCCGTGCGGGCGTCCGCCTCCCAGATTCTCTGGCTCCGGCGCACGAACATGGCCTCTTCATCATCGTGTTCGTCTTCGATGTCACCGACGATTTCTTCAACCAGGTCTTCCAGGCTGACCAGCCCGTCCGTCCCGCCATATTCGTCCACAACCAACGCCAGATGAATACGGGTCGACTGCATTTTCACAAGCAAATCGGTCAGCTTCATGGAGGGCGGCACATAGAGCACTTCCCGGTGCAGCTTTTCCAATGGCCGCTTCATGGGCTCCTCACCCTTGGCCAGTTCGCTGACCACGTCCTTCATGTGGACGAAACCAATCGGATCATCGAGGGATTCCCGGAATACCGGCAGGCGCGAATGCGTCACTTCGGCGAAGTATTTCAGCAGGTCAGGGAATTCCATGCCCACTTCGACCGCCTTGATCTCGGCGCGTGGCACCATGACGTCCTCGACGCGCAAATCCTGGAATTCCGCCAGACGCAGGCGCATTTCGTTCGGATTGTGCTGGGGCACTTCCCCATTTGCCTCGACAGGCGTGGGGTCCACGGGAGCAGGTTTCCGGCGGAAACCGAAAAAGCTACGCAATCGGCCGCTTGGCGGCGCTTCAGAAGGGTCAGGGTCGCTCATGGCCTCAGATGGTTCAGTCGGTCAAATATGGATTATCAATGCCCAGTGATGCAAGCGCCTTTATTTCGAGGCCTTCCATTGTCTCGGCCTCGGTGGCGGTTTCATGGTCATGTCCCAGCAAGTGGAGATAGCCATGGATCAGGAGGTGGGTCAGGTGATCGGCGAGCGGTTTGCCCTGCTCAGTGGCATCGGCCTCAGCCACGCCGAGCGCCACGGCGATGTCGCCCAGCAGCGGGCGATCCATCGGATCAGCCGGAAAGGACAGGACATCGGTCGGCTTGTCCTTGCCGCGAAATTGCAGGTTCAGCGCCTGCAGCGCGTCATTGTCAGCCAGCAGCAGCGATACGAGGCCGGTCGCAGGTTTGACGTCCGCGCCAGCCTTGAACGCCGTCTCACAGACGGTTTCCAAATCCGGAATCGCCGACCATTGGTCGTCTTCGATGATGAGATCAAGTTCGATCATGCGCGCGGAAATCAGCCTTCCCCGTGGGCGGCATAGGCATCAATGATACGGCTGACCAACCCGTGACGGACCACGTCCGCAGCGGTGAGCGTATGCACGTTCACCCCTTCGACGTCCGACAGGATCTGCAAGGCATGCTTGAGACCAGAGGGTTGGCTGCCCGGCAAATCCACCTGGCCCGGATCGCCGGTAATCACCATGCGGCTGTCACGGCCAAGCCGTGTCAGCACCATCTTCATCTGGGGCACGGTCGTGTTCTGCGCTTCATCCACAATGACGAAGGCATTCTTCAGCGTACGTCCGCGCATGAAGGCGAGCGGCGCGACTTCGATCTCGCCTCGCGCCATGCGGCGCTCCATCTGTTCCTGCCCCATCAGCTCGCGCAGCGAGTCCCAGATCGGCAGCATGTAGGGATCGACCTTCTCTTCCAGCGTCCCCGGAAGGAAACCCAGTTTCTCACCCGCCTCGACAGCAGGCCGGGTCACGATCAGGCGCTGGCGCGTGCCGGACAGGAGTTCTGACACGCCCGCCGCAACCGCGAGGAAGGTCTTGCCGGTTCCGGCCGGGCCGACCCCGAAGATCATCGCATTGTCCGGACTGGCCAGCAGGTCGATATAACGCGACTGACCGCGCGTCTGCGGCGTGATCGGCTTCTTCAGGGAGCGGAAGGTTCCAAAGGTCTGCGCCGGCGTCTGCGCAGCTTCCACTGCGCCATCGACGTCCATATCGGAAATATCAGCCCCGCTGCGCAGCCGACGTTCGAGTTCAGCGAGCACCGCCTCGGCAATCGACACGCCCTCGGCCTTGCCGACCAGAAGGATGCCCCCGCCCTGGCTTTCTGCCTTCAGGCCATACTCGTCCAGCCGCGTCTCCAACAGCTGAAGATGACGGTGGTGCGGACCGCACAAATCCCGCAGCCATTCGGCATTGCGAACTTCGTAGATACGGCTGACCGGGGCTGCCGGCGAAGCGGAAGGACGACGTTTCACGCTCAAAGCGCCACCTCATGTTCGCGAACAAGATCGCCGGTGAGCGAACTCATGGTCGCGCCGGTCACCTTCACATCGACGATTTGACCCGTCAGGTCTTTCGGACCCTGGAAATGGACAGACTGCATCCAGGGCGAACGCCCATGCGCTTGGCCCTCAAGGCGTCCGCGCCCTGTCACAAGCACAGGCACGGTCTGACCGATCTTGGACTGGTTGAATTCGGTCTGCTGGTCACGGAGCAGTTTCTGCAACGCCTGCAGGCGCGTATCCTTCACATCTTCCGGAACCTGACCGAACATTTCCGCCGCAGGCGTACCGGGCCGCTGGGAATATTTGAACGAATAGGCAACCGCATAATTCACGTCGCGGACGAGCTGCATCGTCGCTTCGAAATCCTCGTCGCTTTCGCCGGGAAAGCCGACGATGAAATCCGATGCCACGGCAATATCCGGTTGGGCCTCACGCACCTTGCGAATGATCTCCCTGTAGTCCTCCGCCGTGTGACCACGGTTCATGGCCTTCAGGATACGGTCGGATCCCGACTGAACGGGCAAATGCAGGAAGGGTTGCATCTGGGCCGTGTCGCCATGCGCGGCGATGAGGTCATCCTCCATGTCGCGCGGATGGCTGGTCGTGTAGCGAATTCGCTCGATGCCGCCGATCTTCGCGATATGCCGGCAGAGTTGTCCCAGCGTCCAGTCTCCGCCGCCCTCGATGGCAGGCGCTGCGCCGTGGAAAGCATTCACATTCTGGCCCAACAGCGTGATCTCCCGCACGCCTTGCGCGGCCAGGCTGCGCGCCTCCATGATGAGGTCGTCGACGGGACGCGAAAGCTCCGCCCCCCGCGTATAGGGCACCACGCAGAACGTGCAGAACTTGTCGCAGCCTTCCTGCACAGACACGAACGCCGTCGGGCCATCGGCCTCACGGGTTTTCGGCAGCGCGTCGAACTTTTCAAGCGTCTCGAATTCGGTTTCCAACCGGTCGCCCATGGCGCGGCTGGCGCGGGCGATCATTTCCGGCAATTTGTGATAGGCCTGCGGGCCGAGCACGAGGTCCACGAGCGGCTGGCGGCGCATGATTTCCTCGCCTTCGGCCTGCGCGACACATCCGGCGACGGCAATCGTCATCTGGCTGCCGGTCGCCTGCTTCATCCGCTTGAGCTGGCCAAGTTCGGAATAGACCTTCTCCGTCGCCTTTTCGCGGATATGACAGGTGTTCAGCACGACCAGATCGGCGGCTTCCGGCGTGTCCACGGGCGCATAGCCGAGCGGACGCAATACGTCCCGCATGCGCTCTGAATCATATACGTTCATCTGGCACCCATAGGTCTTGATGAAGAGACCCTTGGTGTTCTGTTTTGCCTCTGGTGCGGTCATGCGCGGGCTTATGCCTGAAAATGGCTGTGGCTGCCAGAACCTTGTGCGCCTTGCCTGCAGCGCCCGCGATTACCCCCTCCACCTGCGACAGTGACTTCACAGCGCGTGAAAGGGGGCTAGTGTGGCCCGCAAGCAATCAAAGGAGCCGGGGAGGCCCATGGAAACTCTTGTATCATTAATTCAGAACATCGCCGGATTTATCTGGGGTGGCACTTGGGGTGACACCGTGATCATTCCAGGCGAGATCGGACCGCTGGCGATCCTCTTGCTTGGCACTGGCCTGTTGCTGATGGTCCGCCTCGGTGGCCGGCCCGTCCGCCGGTTCGTGCCCGCTCTCGTAGAGGTGTGGCAGGGGCGCAAGGCGCAAAGCGAAGACGGCGCCATCACGCCCTGGCAAGCCCTGTCGACCGCCTTGTCTGGTCAGGTCGGGACCGGCAACCTTGCCGGCGTCGCCACCGCGATTGCGATGGGCGGGCCGGGCGCGATCTTCTGGATGTGGGTCACGGCCCTGTTCGGCATGGCCCTCGCCTTCTCGGAAAGCTCCCTCGCCATCAAGTATCGTGAAACCGATGAATACGGACGCATCAATGGCGGACCGATGTATTACATCAAGAACGGCCTGGGCAGTAAGTGGGCCTGGCTTGCCATTATCTTCTGTATCGGCACCCTGTTCTCGGCCATGGCGACCGGATCCATGATCCAGGCCAATTCCATTGCCCAGACAGCCGTTGAAACGGCGCGCGGCAGCTTCGGCCTGTCGCTTCCATCCTGGGGCATCGGTATCCTGATCTCGGTGCTGGTCTTTGCGGTAATCATCGGGGGGATCAAATCCATCGGCTCGGTCGCCGGCAAGGTCGTCCCGCTGATGGCGGCAGCCTATGTGCTTTGCGCTCTGGTCGTTCTCATCATGAATGCATCGGAAATTCCTCATGCCTTCGCGGTGATCTTCAAATCCGCCTTCGGGCTTCAGGAAGTCGTCGGCGGGGCAGCCGGTTACGGCATGATGCAGGCCGTCCGGTTCGGCATCGCCCGCGGCCTCTTCTCCAATGAAGCAGGCCAGGGCTCGGCCCCAATCGCTCACGCGGCAGCGCAGACGAAGAACCCGGTCCAGCAGGGTGAGATCGCCATGATCGGTGTCTTCATCGACACGATCGTCATCTGCACCATGACCGCCCTCGTCATCCTGACCGTGTCAGGTGACTTCAAGCGCAACCCGGCCCTGATTGCCGCAAACCAGTGCGTCGCCGAAGGCCATGCCGCGCTTCCCGAAGGCTTCAGCACGGACGGCCTGTTCCCGTCTGCCTATACCGACGGCCGCGAAGCCACGATGGCCGAGACGGGCGCGCAGGCCCAGTCATTCCTGACCGCATGCCGCGCAGGCGGGCTGGACCTGACCAACGACCTGCCAGTTGGCACGACGCCAGAGGAAGAGGAGGCCTATTTCCAGAAAGCCTTCGCGGCCGCTGCCGATCCTGCCGTGCTGAATGACGTCCGCTATGTCTATGAGACCGACGCGGAATCCTCGGGCATCACAGCCCGCGCCTATGGCGCAGCCCTGCCCTATGGCGAATGGGTCGTCACGATCGCCCTGTTCTTCTTTGCCTTCACCACGATCATTGGCTGGTCGTATTATGGCGAGCAGGCGGTGACCTACCTGATCGGCGAATGGGCCACACACCCCTTCCGCTATCTCTGGGTCCTGGTGGTGTTTGCCGGCACGATTGTCACCAATACCGATGCGCTCTGGCTGCTCGGCGATATCGCGAACGCCTCCATGGCCTTCCCGAACCTCATCGCCCTGCTTGCCCTGTCGGGTGTGATCGTCGCCATGCACAAGGCCAATGGCGATCCGGACAAGGGCCATCCCGTGCACGACTATCGCGAAGAGGAACGCCATCCTGAAAAGGAATAGGCGCTGACCCCATCCAAATGAAAAGCCCCGCCCGGTGCAGACCAGGCGGGGCTTTTTTCATGCGGGGCCGTCTCCGGACACCAGCCCCCTCTGTCTGGGCACTTTATGGACAGTTTATGGGCAGGTTTATGGACCAGATCGTCGGGCCAGGGCCTACCAGGCGCCGATATTCTCCGCGCTGGCCCAAGGCTCCTTCGGGGCAAGCGACTCGCCCTTCTGAAGCAGCTCGACAGAAATGCCGTCCGGCGACCGGATGAAGGCCATCCGGCCATCGCGCGGAGGCCGGTTGATGGTGACGCCCATCTCCTGCAGCCGCTCAACCGCGCCATAGATGTCATCGACCATATAGGCGAGATGGCCAAAGTTCCGGCCGCCCGCATACTCTTCCGGGTCCCAATTATGGGTCAGCTCCACCATCGGAATGTCGGTCTGGGTCGGGCTGACGCCATCCGGCATGCCGCCCATGCGCTCGACATCTTCCGGCGTGGCCAGGAAAACCAGCGTGAACCGTCCGGCCTCGCTGTCCATCCGGCTGACCTCTTTCAGGCCGAGCCCCTCGCAGAAGAATTTCAGGGATGCGTCGATGTCGCTGACACGCACCATAGTGTGCAGATATTGAATGCTCATGTCTGGCCTCCATTAAGGTCCCGGATAACTTGTTTGAAACTGGGCGGCATCAGCGCGTAGTAGCGGCGCATGGCAATCGCCAGCAAAGCGATTGTGACCAGCATGAACGCGATGAATACCGAGAATGTGTGGATCAGTGTGCCTGTCTCGAAAACCGGTGACTGGCCGCTCAACCGCCAGAATATACGCCAGACCTGATTGAAGCCGGCCACGAAGGGCGCGAGCAGGACGAACACGATTGCGGCGCAGACAAAGAAATATGTCGCTGCGCGCGGGCCTTCACTGCGCAAATAAAGATCGGTGAATTCCACATCGCTGACGTCTTCTGGAACTTCACCCGCCGCCTTGCGCACAGCCAGCACTTCCGGCGCGAAGTCGCGGGTCTGCTTCCAGCGCCAGGCAAGATGGCCTCCCCAGGCAACGAGGCCAGCGAGAATGATCAGGAAAAACATCATGGGCGGTGCGGAATCCGGCTTGGGCGGCGTGGGCCGACTGCCCGCCGCCCGGTTCAGGCTGCGCAGGCGCGTTCAAGGGTCAGCATGGCACGCTTGCGCGCCACACCCCAATGATAATTATGAAGTCGGCCGTCTGCTGCAAGGGCACGGTGGCAGGGAATGAACCAGCTGATCGGATTTGCGCCCACTGCAGCGCCGACAGCGCGGGCAGCCTTCGGGTTCCCACTCGCCTTTGCGAGCGCACCATAGGTCCAGACAGACCCGGTGGGAATCTCCAGCAAGGCACGCCAGATCTGGCGCCGGAAGGGTGTGCCATACAGCGCAACGGGCAAGGGCTCGCCGGCTTCAAAAACCTTCCGTGCCAAGGCTTCGGCTTCCCGGTCGTCACGCCGCACGCTTGCGCCGGGATAGCGGGCCACAAGATCGGCAAAGGCGTCTTGTTCGCTCCGGCCCTGATGTTCGAAGCCGGTCCGTTCCGGCGCATTCTCGTCAATGAAACCGAGCGCCACGAGACCGCGCGGCGACATCAGCCACGCCCCGTCCCCGAACGGGGTCGGCGCGCGGCCAAGCGTGAGATCAGCCCCCTTCCCGCCTGTCTTGGCCTCACCCGGTGACAGGCCCTCATGCGAAATGAACAGATCATGCAATCGCCCCGGCCCGGACAGGCCGGCTTCCAGCGTTGCGTCCAGCACGCTCGCCCCTCCGCGCAGCAGGTCGCCCGCCGCCGCATGGGCAAGCGCAGACTGGTATTGTTTCGGGCTGATGCCGGCCCAGCGAGTGAATTCTCGTTGGAAATGGCTGGGCGACAGGCCAATGGCCCGGGCGGCCGTCGTCAGATCTGGCCATTGCTGCCAGGTGTCACCGAGATAGGACAAGGCATCCGCCATGCGTTCATAAGCAATGGCGCGCTCATCAAGGGGGGAAGCGAGGAGGGTCATACGAGATTAATGCCGTGCCCGGCGCTCAGTCGCCACCCGTTTCTTGCGCCCCGTTAGACCAATTGAGACTTTCCAGCCCGCCAAAAGCCCGGCAAGAGTAGGGACCAATAATAAGACGGCTGGGAGAAATAGAATGGCTGATGCGCGCAGTATTATCCTGCATGAGTACCCTACTTCACCCTATGCAGAGAAAATCCGGCTCGCACTGCGCCTGAAGAATCTCGCCTATAGCCGGGTCGAAATCCCGGTCATCATGCCCCGCCCGGACCTGATTCCCCTGACGGGGGGCTATCGCCGTACGCCTGTCCTTCAGATCGGGGCAGATATCTTCTGCGACACCGCAATCATCTTGCGTGAGCTGGAAGCCCGCTTTCCGATGCCGGCACTCAAATTGTCCGGCCATGAGGGGCTTGCCCAGATGGTGGCCGGCTGGACCGATGGCCGCTGGTTCCAGAGCTCGGTTGCCGTAATTTTCGGCGAAAAGGGCGACAGTGTACCGGATGCCTTCCGGAAGGACCGCGAAGCGCTGTCTGGCCGACCCTTCGACATTGACGCCATGAAAGCCATCGCGCCCATGATGCGGGACCAGTGGCGCGCCAGGCTGATGTTGCTGGAAGAACGCCTGCAGGGTGGCAAGGGCGCCGGGTCCGGCATGTATCTCGTCGGTATGAAACCGGGCCTCGTGGACATCCACGCCTACATGAATGTCTGGTTCATGCATGAAAATCTGCCTGACTTCGTCGAAAAGTGTTTTGAGACCGCAGACCTGACCAAGGCCTGGTTCGAACGGCTGAAGGAGTATGAAGGGCAACCCCCGGAAACAATAAGCTCCGCTGAGGCACTCGAAATCGGCCTGAATGCAGCGCCGCGTCTCGTCGCTGCAACCACGCGCAACGAACCGCAACAATTTGCACCGGGTGAAAACGTCGCCGTTGCGCCAGATGATTACGGCCAGGTCTGGGTCGAAGGCGAACTCGTCCATGCAGACTCCCAGCGCGTCATCCTCCAGCGCACCTCACCTGAGGCTGAAACAGTGCATGTACATTTCCCACGCGCGGGCTTCCTCGTCCGGCGTGCCTAGCCTGCCTTGCAAGGCGGGCCTGCCCCGCTAGTCTCTTCGGCATCAGCAATTCGGACGGAGGGTAGCCATGGACCGGCGACTTTGCCTCATTACAGGCGCTTCAGCGGGCATCGGCGCGGAATTCGCCCGGCAATATGCAGCCCTCGGCTGGGACATTGCCCTGACGGCCCGCCGCGAAGACCGATTGAAGGAACTCGCCTCCGAACTGGAGCAAAAATACGGCGTTCACACAATCAGCATCGCGCAGGACCTCGCGCGCGCCAATTCGGCCGACAAGATCATCGCCGCCTTGTCCGTACAGGGCCGCCATGTCGACGCGCTGGTCAACAATGCGGGCTATGGCCTGCCGGGCACCTTCTTCAATACGAGTTGGAAGTCACAGGCCGAATTCATTCGCGTTCTCTACACCGCCCCGATCGAACTGGCGCACAAGGTCCTGCCGGGCATGGCGGACCGCGGTTATGGCCGGATCATCAATGTCGCATCCCTTGCGGGCTACGCCGCCGGCAGCAATGGTCATACGCTTTATGCCAGCGTGAAGTCCGGCCTGATCAAATTCTCCGAGAGCCTGAATGCCGAATGCGATGCGTTCGAGGGTGCGGACATTCACTGCACCGCGCTCTGTCCGGGCTTCACCTATAGTGAATTCCATGACGTGAACGGCACGCGCGAACAGATGGACAAGATGAGCAAGCGCATGTGGATGGACGCTGCGCCTGTCGTGAAAGCCGGCATTGATGCGGTCAATCGCGGCCAACCGGTCGTCGTGCCGGGGCTCGTCAACAAGAGCCTTGCTACCCTCACCCGCATCATGCCGGAACCCATCGGCCGGGCGATCATGCGGCGCCAGAGCCGGACGATCCGGCGTCAGGACTAGTCGGCAGACGCGGAAAACTCGTCGCGGATACGATCAGCCGTCGGCGTCGTGTCGGATTTGCGCCAATCCTTGGCACTGCGCTGGCGCAGGATTTCGACCTTGCCGGACCGCTTTCTGCCTTTCTGGCTGGCATCGTCATTATCACGGGCGACTGTCACGATCGGGCCTTCGAAGAAGGCAGACCAGTATTTCGACAACACATCCCGGCGGCCCTCAAGGGAGCGCAACTGACGGCGCTCCTTCCGATTGGTCAGCTTGATCGCTTCGGTTTTGATGCGCTTGTCGATACCGGCCATTTGCAGACACCCCGCATAGCGTCGCGGCGCGCCCCCGGTCAGGTCAAACTGGATTTCCCCGAACCCTTCAGCTTGCCGGCCGGAATCGGTGGGGAGGGTTTCCCGGAACTTGAAGTCCAGCTTCGGCCAGCTCAGCTGGTGAAACTCGGCGTGCAGTCCGCTTTCGATCTCGCCTGTCCGGGTTAGCGTGGATGAGGCCAGCAGGACCCCGTTCCTTGCCGGCTTGAGAGAGACAATGGCAAGGCGTGGGCCATTCGGACCCCCGCGCTCTGCCTGAATCCAGCTGCCTTCCACAAAGGCGCCCCCAAGAACCCAGCGGCGGAGCAGACCCATTTTCAGGACACCGGGCACAACCACGCCTGCGAGGACTGCCCACACCACAAGGAGCACTATGCCGGCGCCGATCATTCCACCCCACTGCGCGACCGGGCTGGGCCCGGCAACCTGCAGGATGGTCTCGCGTACGACAGGCCCGAAAGCCACCACACCGGCAAGCACGGCGCTGGAGGCCAGCAGGCCGGAGACGGTGCGAAAACGTTCATAAGGGTTCATATCTGAGGCAGCTCCGTTAGGAATTGGCGTCGGAAACGGCCATTTAGGGAGCCGGAACCGAAGTTTCGGTTAACGCCGGGACACCCGGCGCCCCTTTCGCAATTTCCAATCACAGCGAACCGAGACGTTTTGTTGCAGCGCACAAAATAATCATGACTTGCTGTACCCTGCGCCCTATACTCTCCAAAAATAAAGTCCAGTGGAGGAAATTCGAATGGATGGTGCTGTTGAGGGCCAAGGACTGAAATCTGCAGTAATCCCAAATCTTGTTTCGGTGATCGGCGACGCGTGCACAGCCATTGAGGCCTATGCAGACGCGGCCCGTGGAAAATGCCGGGAAGCGCTGACGAAGGATGATGGCCGCCCGGACCGCACCGAACTGGAACGCCAACAGCATATGGCTCACGGTTTGTCCTGGGTTGTGACTTACGCGGAAACGCTCCGCCAGACAGCCGACTGGGCAGCGCGGCTTGAGCAAGACGGCAAGTTCGGCACCACGGAAGCCCTCCTGACCCAGATCCTGTTCAGCGATTATAGCGCCCAGCTCGTAGGCGGCATCCCCATGAACCAGGGCGAAGTCATCCGCCCGCACGAACTCGGCGTGATCGCCGAAGCTGACACCCTGTTTGCAGTGCCGGCCGTCAAGAAACTGGTCCTGGATGGCAAGACCCCCGCAGTGATGGCGGCGGCGGCGGAATGCCTGCCCGATGCGCTCAGCCGGAACACGGTCGAGGAAACCGGGCTCGATGAGACCATGTCCATGGTGCGCGACCAGTTCTCCAAATACGCCGCCGACAAGATCAAGCCTTATGCCCATGAGTGGCATCTGAAGAATGAATACATACCGATGGAGGTCGTGAACGAGATGGCCGAACTTGGCGTGTTCGGCCTGACCATCCCGGAAGAATTCGGGGGCTTCGGCATGGGCAAGATCGCCATGTGCGTTGTGTCCGAGGAATTGTCGCGCGGCTATATCGGCACAGGCTCCCTCGGTACGCGCTCCGAGATTGCTGCCGAGCTGATCCTGATCGGCGGAACGGATGACCAGAAGACAAAATGGTTGCCTCAGATTGCCAGCGGCGAAATTCTGCCGACGGCCGTGTTCACAGAACCCAATACGGGTTCGGACCTCGGATCGCTGCGCACACGCGCCGTTAAATCCGAAGATGGCACCCAGTACAGCGTCACGGGCAACAAGACCTGGATCACCCATCCGGTGCGCGCCGACCTGATGACGCTGCTCGCCCGGACCGATCCGGCGACCAACAACTTCTCCGGCCTCTCCATGCTGTTGGCGGAGAAGCCACGCGGATCGGACGAGACCCCCTTCCCTGCAGACGGCATGACCGGCGGCGAGATCGAAGTGCTCGGCTATCGCGGCATGAAGGAATACGAAATCGGGTTTGACGATTTCAAGGTGAAGGCCGAGAATCTGCTCGGCGGCATCGAAGGTCAGGGTTTCAAGCATCTGATGGCGACCTTCGAGAGCGCACGTATCCAGACGGCTGCCCGCGCCATTGGTGTAGCCCAGAACGCATTCGAGACCGGCCTCCAATACGCGCTCGACCGCAACCAGTTCGGCAAGCCGATCTTTGAATTCCCGCGCGTCTCCAACAAGCTGGTCATGATGGCGGCCGAATTGGTCGGTGTTCGCCAGCTGACCTATTTCTCCGCGCGCCAGAAGGATGGCGGCAAGCGCTGCGATCTTGAAGCCGGCATGGCAAAACTGCTGGCCGCACGCATCGCCTGGGCCGCAGCGGACAATGCCGTCCAGATTCATGGCGGGAACGGGTTTGCGCTGGAGTATCCGGTCAGTCGCATTCTTCAGGATGCCCGCATCCTGAACATCTTCGAAGGCGCAGGCGAGGTTCAGGCCATGGTCATCGCGCGTCGCCTGATCGAGGGCGGGAATTAGGGAAACTGTCGTAGGGCGCCTGCCGCCCTACGGTTTTTCCTTTTCATAGACACGCACCCAGTCAACCAGGAAGCGGTCGGGCAAGCGCTTGTTTTCCGGCATGTTGGACCACCATTTGTGGGCCACGCTGGAATGCGTGCTGATCTCGCCTGACAGCTTCAACCACAAGGGCACCTTGGAAACTCCCCCGGCCGAACTCTGCCAGACCTGTTCTCCGTCAACGAACCAAGTGTATTCGGTTTCCGTCCATTCGAGCGCGAAAACATGCCAGCCGCTCCGGATGCCCGGACGAAAGTCCCGCTTGTTTTGGGTCTTGTGATACTCGTCATATCCGTCCCAGTGAAGCGCATAGCCGAGCTTGTCGGTCCAGCCGAAGGCTTCGACGATATCGATTTCCGTCCCGTCTTCTCCGGAACCATCCACATGGTGGACTTCGTCAGCGAACAGCCAGAACGCCATCCACCAGCCCGGATCCTGAGGGAGTTTCATGCGGGCTTCGAAACGCCCGAATGTCGTTTCAAACTTTCCTTCGGTCGACACCATGCCGGACGCATAGTCATAGGAATCGTCATCTTCACTCGGATTACGGTTCGGAATCCGGGTGGCACTGATTTCCAGCTGCCCCCAACCTGTCAGGTTGACATTGTCCCGCAGCCACCACCCATCGGGGCCGTCCGCATTCTGCTTGCGATTGTACTCCTGCGAAATCCATTTCTCGGGATCTGGCCGCCCATGTCCGTTGAACTCATCCTGGAACACCAGGGACCAGCCGGAATTCGGCTGGTTGAGCACCGAATGGGACGGGCTGGACGTGGAACACGACGCGAGCATGGCGAGGGCCGAAATGCCCAGAAACGTCTTCACGCCGCGTCTCACCGAATCTGGCCTTGCAGCGGTTCGATATCAGCAGGCTCATGCTGGATGATGACTTTGGCACCCAGCTTTTCCGCTCGCGCCTCGAATTCATCCATCGATGCGAGAGTCATGTCTTCGTCTGAATTGAAACGTGGCACCCGCTTCAACTCACGGCTTTCGGCCCGGTGATACAGATCTCCCGTCAGGAGAACCGGGCCGGATTCCGGCATCATAAGTTGAAGGGACGTATGCCCTGGCGTATGGCCCGGCGTCTCGAAGATCACCACGCTGCCATCCCCGAAGACATCAAGCTCTCCGTCGAAGACCTGCTGTTCCATAGGCCTGAACAGGGAGAACAGCGCCTGCTGTTCAGGCGCAACATCAACGCCGTCGCCGAACATCGCATCCAGCTCCGTCTGGCTCACCAGCCAGGTTGAACCCGACACTTGATCGGCCTGACCGATATGGTCGAAATGGCTGTGCGAGATGGACACAAAGTCCACATCGTCCGGCGACATGCCTCTTTCTGCCAGCTGCTGCGTAATCGTCTGGGCCAGCGACACGGTGAAGATCTGCTGCGTTTGCGGTCCTGCAATCGTCAGGACGCCCGGCAGGCCAAGGTCCCAGAGCAGCGTGCCATCAGGATGTTTCACCAGGAAGCAGGAATCGGTGAAGGTATCGGTCTGCCCCGCATAATCGCCAGCCGTCGAAAACGCGTCCATATCGGATACTTCGATCGTGCCACAATCGAGCACATCGACTTCCAGCGCCGCTTCCTGTTGCGTCTCAGCTGGTTGCTCCGCTGGCATTTCGGCGGGTGCATCGCTGTCCGAGCCGCATGCCGCGGCGAGCACCAATACGGAAACTGTTGCAATCATGGTGAAAAGACGCATGCCAGAGGCCCCCTTCTGTCTTGAGGGAAATACAATCTCAAGTATCAGTCTTTGGCAACAGACAGGCTGCGCCCGCCATCCTCCACAATCCGATAGAAACAACTGGCCCGCCCCGTATGGCAAGCACCTCCAGTCTGATTGACCTTCAGCAGGACCGCGTCCTGATCGCAATCAACCCGGATATCCACGACCTGCTGGACATGGCCGGAGGTTTCACCCTTCACCCAGAGCGCCTGACGCGAACGTGACCAATAGGTTGCCTGGCCGGTCTCGATCGTCGCGGCCAGAGCATCGGCATTCATCCAGGCGAGCATCAACACTTCGCCGGTTCCGGTATCCTGCGCGATGGCCGCGATCAGGCCATCCGCATTGAATTTCGGGCGCAGTTCACGCGTCTCGTCCTGCGCGCTGCCGGAAAGGGGTTCGGGATAATCAGTCATGAGGGCGGCTTAATCGAAATGCTGTCGGTGAGCCAGTCAAGATTCGCGCTAGATGACGCCCTGCGCGCGCAGCGCCGCCTGCTGGTCCGCGCTGTATCCAAGACCTGCAAGGATGCTTTCCGTGTGCTCACTCAGGCCCGGAGATGTCTCTTCCACCCCGCCGGGCGTATCGGACAGTTTCGGGAAGACGCCCTGCATCGGCACGTCGCCGAGAACGGGATGAGCCACACGAATGATGGCATTGCGGGCCGCGATATGCGCATCTTCGAGCATCTCCTTGGCTCGGTTCACGGGCCCGCAGGGAATGCCATTGTCTTCGCAAGTCGCCAGAACGTCCGCCATTGTGCGCTGTTTCGTCCAGTTCGAAATCATTTCATCCAGTTCCAACTGGTTCTCCCCGCGTGCGTCATGCGTTGCATAACGTGGATCATCAGACCATTTCGTTCCGCACATGGCCGACAGGCGCCGGAACAGGGAGTCCTGGTTGGCGCCGATGATGACCATGCCATCGGAACAGGGATACACACCCGACGGCGCAATCCGCGGCAGGATCGGCCCGCTGCGCTCGCGCGTATGCCCCATCAGGGCGTATTCGGGAATCAGGCTTTCCATGAAGGCCATGACGGTTTCATAGATAGCCGCATCCACCACCTGTCCCTTGCCCGATTTCTCGCGCGCGAACAGCGCCATCATCGTGCCCAGCGCCGCGAATGTACCGGTCATCGTGTCGCCAAGGGAGACGCCCGCCCGCGCGGGCAACCTGTCCGGCTCACCGATCAGATAGCGCAGGCCGCCCTTGGCCTCGCCCACGCTGGCATAGCCCGCCTTGTGGCTCTCTGGTCCCGTCTGGCCATAGCCGGAGACGCGCGTGATCACGAGGCGGGGATTGATCTCGTGCAATACATCCGGCCCAATCCCCCAGCGCTCCAGCGTGCCCGGCCGGAAATTCTCGACCAGCACGTCAGCGGTTTTCACCAGCTCCCGCAGGATCGCCTGCCCCGCTTCCACACGGAGGTTGAGCGTCAGGGATTTCTTGTTGCGGCCGATGATCGGCCAGAACAGCCCGATGTCATCCTTCTTCACCGCGCCCCAGCCACGGGCCGGGTCCGGCAGGCCAGGCGCCTCGACCTTGATGACCTCGGCGCCGAAGTCACCGAGCAATTGTCCGCAGAAGGGCCCAGCGATCAGCTGGCCGAGTTCGATGACGCGCAGGCCATCCAGGGGGCGTTTGGAGTCTGTCATTTGTCCTCAATGCACATTACATAGGCATCATGACAAGACGCATCGACATTGTAGAAGTCGGCCCGCGCGACGGGCTGCAGAATGATCCGGCCAACCTGACGACCGAGCAGAAGCTGGAATTCATCGCCCGGCTGGAAGAGGCCGGCGTCCGGCGGATGGAATCCGGCAGCTTCGTCAGCCCCAAGGCCGTGCCCAAAATGGCGGATTCTGCTGCAGTCTTTGCAGGGGTCGACCGATCCAGGCCGACGCGCCATATCGCGCTTGCCCTGAACGAAAAGGGCGTGCGCCGCGCCATCGACGCCAAGGCCGACGAGATCAATTTTGTGCTCGTAGCCTCAGAAACCTTCGGCATGCGCAATCAGGGCATGACCCCGCAGGACAGCGCCGACATGCTGGCCCAGTGCGCGCCGCTGGTGCTGGAGGCCGGCATTCCGCTGTCCGCCACGATTTCGGTCGCCTTCGGCGATCCCTATGATGGCGAAGTGGATATCAAAGTGGTCGGCAACCTTGCCGCGCAGGCCCAACGGGCAGGCGTCGGCGAACTGGCCCTGGGCGACACGATTGGCGTCGCCGATCCGTGGGATGTCCGCAAGCGGATAGACCGGGTTCGCATGGAAGCGCCGGATGTGTTCCTGCGCATGCATTTCCATGACACGCGCGGCGCGGCGCTGGCCAATGTCGCCACCGCCGTAGAGTGCGGCGTTGATGTGATCGATGCGAGCTGTGGCGGGATTGGCGGCTGTCCGTTTGCCCCGGCGGCGACCGGCAATGTGGCCACGGAAGATGTCGTCTACATGCTGGAACGCGGCGGCTTCGAGACGGGGCTGGACCTCGGCAAATTGATCGAAACGGCTCACTGGCTGGAGAAAGTCCTCGACCACCCGATTGCATCGTCGCTCAGCAAGGCAGGCAGGTTTCCGGCCTGATCCCTACTTCTTCGCGCCCTTCACTTCGGTGAGCGTCGTAGACTTTACCGCCCGGCCGAGATCGACTTTCTTGCCATAGCTTGGCGCGCCGCTGGTGGCGCCTGAGACGGCGCTGCCGCCGCGCACGGTGCGGTTGGTCAGCGGCGGAATGGCCATCGCCTTCGGCTCCGGTGCGTTCTCGTCAAACAGGCTGGCCAATTGCTCCGTCATCGCACCACCGAGCTGTTCGGCGTCCACAATGGTGACGGCCCGCTTGTAATAGCGCGTCACATCATGACCGATGCCGATGGCGATCAGCTCCACCGGGCTCCTGGTTTCGATTTCTTCGATCACCTGCCGCAAATGGCGCTCTAGATAGTTGCCGACATTCACATTCAGCGTGGAATCATCCACCGGCGCGCCATCCGAGATCACCATCAGGATCTTGCGCTGTTCCGGCCGTCCCAGCATCCGGTCATGCGCCCAGAGCAAGGCCTCGCCGTCGATATTCTCTTTCAGCAGGCCTTCGCGCATCATCAGGCCGAGATTCTTGCGCGCCCGGCGCCAAGGCGCATCGGCCTGCTTGTAGACGATGTGGCGAATGTCGTTGAGGCGGCCCGGCCCGGCCGGCTTGCCCGCCTTGACCCAGTCTTCGCGCGAGATGCCGCCCTTCCACGCCTTGGTGGTGAAGCCGAGGATCTCGGTCTTCACGCCGCAGCGCTCCAACGTGCGGGCCAGAATGTCCGCACACAGGGCCGCGACCATGATTGGCCGTCCACGCATGGAGCCGGAATTGTCGAGCAACAGGGTCACGATTGTATCGCGGAATTCGGAATCGTCTTCCTGCTTGAAGGAGAGCGGCGCCGTCGGGTCGGTGATGACACGCGTCAGGCGGGCCGTGTCGAGCACGCCTTCTTCGAGGTCAAAGCTCCAGGACCGATTCTGTTGCGCCATCAGACGGCGCTGCAGCTTGTTGGCGAGTTTCGAGACCGCGCCCTGCAGGCCCTGCAGCTGGTGGTCCAGATAGGCGCGGAGGCGCGTCAGCTCTTCCGCGTCGCAGAGATCCGGCGCATTGGCGACTTCATCATGTTCGCGCGTGAAGACATTATAGTTGAACCGGTTACGATCATCACCATCCTTGAAGTTCGGGCGCAGCGGCTTGGTGCCGTCCTCGTCATCATCTGGCGTGTCATCGGCCTCGGCATCGACATCCATGTCGACGCTGACATTGGATTCCTCACCTTCCATTTCCTCCGTGTCGCCCGCATCCATCTGCTCGGCGGAGGAGCCCGTCTGCTCCTCGGATTCCATGTCCTGATCGCCTTCGGAGGGCTGTTCATTCTCTTCGGACTGTTCGGAATCTTCCTGTTCCTGTGTCTCGCTGTCTTCGCCCGGCGCATCGGAAGCGGTCAGGTCGCGGATCATGTCACGCACCGTGCGCGCAAAGCCCGGCTGGTCATGCAATTGCGCAATCAACCGCTCCAGCGCGCCGCCGGTTTCGGCTTCGACCCGGTCGCGCCAGACATCGGCCACGCGTTTCGCGCTGTCGGGCAAGGGGCGTCCGGTCAGCTTTTCGCGCAACAGGAATTCAAGCGCCGGGGCGAGCACTGCATCCGCATCTTCGGCGCCCATGGCGAACTCGCCGGACTGGCAGCGATGGTCGAGCACGGCATCGAGATTGTCGGCCGTGCCGCGCATGGCATTGGCGCCAAGGCTTTCGATGCGCGCCTGTTCGGCCGCGTCATAAACCTTGCGGGGCAGATCCCCGCCGGGGCGATGCGCGAAATGCGCCTCGGCATTGTGGTGTGCCCGGCGCAGGGCGATGGCGTCTGCCTCGCCACGAATGCGCGCCGCGATGTGGGGTTCCAGCTGTTGCGGCGGCGGGCGCAGCGTGATGGTTTCGCCATCTCCGCCCACATCATTGCCAAAGCCGACCTCCACGTCCCGGTCCGCGCTCATCGCCTTGGTGGTTGTGGCCAGCGCCTGCTTGAACAATTCCTGAGGAGAGGTGTCTTTGGACATGAACCTGACTTAGCGCGCCCTGTCGCGTTTGCGAAGAGGGACGCAGCGTCACGATCCAGTAATTCCGCGCCTGGCTAATCCATTGCCTGCATGGACGACCGCTTACGCCTCGGCGCACTGGCCAATTTGGCCCAGCTGCGGAAAGGATAAAGCAACAAAGGAACCAGCCGGTCGCCAGGATTGTCCTCAAAGCCTGTTGCCAATCCCTTGGCGGGTCCCGGCACATAATAGGTGCCGAAAGCCATGTCGATGAAAGGGAAAAAGAGGGAGAAATTCTTGTTGTGAGCCTCCGGAAGATCAACATGGTGCCAGCGATGGAAGCGCGGGTCGGCGATGACATGGCGAAGGCGGCCATGCGACCAGTCCAGCCGGGAATGGACATAGAACTGGTGCAACTCGCGGATCAGGATCAGGAACGCCACGCCTTCCACGGAAAGCCCGCACAAGAAGGCAGCCCCTGCGACGAGAGGCATCGTCACCACCCATTCCAGAATATGCGCCCTCTGCGATGACAGGAAATGCAGGTCCGTATCGGAATGGTGAACGGCATGCAGGGGCCAGAACCACGCATTTGCGTGCGCCCATCGATGCAGCCAATAATTCGTGAAATCGAGAATGAAGAGGGCTGCAAAGGCCTGGATGATCCATGGCACACCCAACCAGAACCCTTCAGGCACATGCGGCACTGCCTGCATCAAATGGAGCAGAACTGTCGTGGCATACAGAACCAGCCCCAAGGTGGCCCCATTGAATATCACAAGTCCGACATTCACGGCGCCGCTACGCCGCAAACGGCCGCCCCATGACAGGGATCCTGCGCCATACTTCAGCCATGCCAAGGCCGTGATCACCACGAATCCCATCGAGATCAAAGCCGCCTTCGACGAGAGCAGGATCAGGAAATATCGAAGATAATCAGTCATTCGGAAGGCCCACCCTTTGGTGACCAACCTAACCGAACAGCCTTAACCTACAGTATAGTCAGGGAATATTCTTCCGACCTAAGCGACCCTCACCATGAGCGCGCTTTCGGGCAGTTCCTCGGCAAAGCAGCGCTGGTACATTTCAGCTACCAGCGGCCGCTCCAGCTCGTCGCACTTGTTGAGGAAGGTCATCCGGAAGGCATGGCCGAGATCGCCGAAGATAGCGAAGTTTTCAGCCCATGTGATCACCGTCCGCGGGCTCATCACCGTGGAGAGGTCGCCGCTCATGAACGCGTTCCGGGTCAGATCGGCCAGCGTGACCATCTTGGCCAGCGTGTCGTCGTCCACACCGGTCGCCTTGGACTTCACGATCTCAACTTCTGCGTCGTGTTCCAGATAGTTCAGCGTGGTCACGATGCTCCAGCGGTCCATCTGACCCTGGTTCAGCTGTTGCGTGCCGTGATAGAGGCCCGTCGTGTCACCCAGGCCAACCGTGTTGGTCGTGGCGAACAGGCGGAAATACGGGTTTGGCTCGATGACGCGGTTCTGGTCGAGCAGGGTCAGCTTGCCGCTGGCTTCTAGCACACGCTGGATCACGAACATCACGTCAGGTCGACCGGCATCATATTCGTCGAAGGTGATCGCCACCGGACGCTGCAGCGCCCAGGGCAGGATGCCTTCGCGGAATTCGGTGATCTGGGCGCCATCCTTCAGGACAATGGCATCCTTGCCGACCATGTCGATCCGGCTGACATGGCTGTCGAGGTTGACCCGGATCATTGGCCAGTTCAGGCGCGCGGCCACCTGTTCGATATGGGTCGATTTCCCAGTACCGTGATAACCCTGCACCATGACGCGGCGATTGTGCTGGAACCCAGCCAGGATCGCCATCGTGGTCTGCGGATCAAAGCGATAGGCCTCGTCGATCGCAGGCACGTATTCTGTGCGCGTCTTGAACCCATGCACGACCATGTCCGTATCGAGGCCGAATACCTCGCGGACATTGATCTCTTCGGTCGGCTCCATGCCTTCCAGCACATCGGTATCACTCATCACAGTCATGGCATGCGTCTCGTCATCTATTGCATTGATGGACCTATCACACCTGACGCCGCCGCCAAGCGTGACATAGGGTCAAATGTGGGTTTGCCGGGCGCTGCGGCAACTCATTCAGCAGCTTGCCAGACAATTTCTCCGCCGATGACTGTCATTCGGGGCGCCGCCTCAAGGATCTCGGCGGCGGGCACACTCATCAAATCCCGGTCGAAGACGGAGAAATCCGCGATCTTGCCGACTTCGATCGTGCCGAGGTCATCCTCCTGGAAAGCCGCGAAGGCGGCCGCGGACGTGAACAGGGCCAGCGCCTCGTTCCGCGACAAGGCCTGTTCCGGGTGCCACCCTTCTCCCGCATTGCCGTCGAGATCCTGCCGGGCCACCGCTGCATAGAATTCGATCAGGGGCGAGCCGACTTCAACCGGCGCATCCGATCCCCCCGCAACGACAGCGCCGCCAGCCAGCATGTCCTGCCAGGCATAGGCCCCCGCCAGCCGGTCCATGCCAAGGCGGGACGGCGCGAATTTCAGGTCACCAATCGCATGAGATGGCTGCATGGAGGCGATCAGGCCCAACTCCCCCACGCGCGCCACATCCTCCGGCGCGAAGATCTGCGCATGTTCAATCCGCCAGCGTAGCTCCTCGCCATATCCCAGCGCCTCGAAGGTTTCGAGAATGTGCCGGTTGGCGAGGTCTCCGATCGCGTGAATGGCCAATTGGACACCAGCGTCCTCGGCTTTCATCATCAGATCGTGGAGCGACTCCGTATCGAGCAGTGGAAGGCCATTGGTGTCCGGCTGGTCTGAATAAGGCGCGATCAACAGAGCGCCCCGACTGCCCAGCGCGCCGTCCATGTAGAGCTTCACAGCGCGGTTGGTGACCGTGTCGGTCTCGAATTGCCGGGACTCCGCCACTTCGAAGGCGTCCACGTCAAAGGCATTGTAAATGCGCAGTGGCAGGCGCCCTTCCCCGTCAAGGCGCGCCATGATGGGTGCCTGTGACGCGCTGACGCTCATATTGTGAACCCCGGTCCAGCCCCGGCTGGCATAGGTCTTCGCGCCGACCTCCAGGGCTGTCTCCACATCTTCTTCGGTCGGGGCCGCAAGCAGCTGGAAGACAGGGCCCATCGCATTGTCAATCACAATGCCCGTCGCTTTGCCGCTGTCATCCCGTTCAACACGGCCGCCCGAAGGGTCTTCGGTCATATCGTAAATGCCGGCCGCCTTCAGCGCGGCCGTATTGGCCACGAGGGCATGGCCATCGGCGCGCGTATAGATCACCGGATTGTCGGGACTGACCGCATCGAGGTCGGCTGCAGAGGGCATGCGGCCTTCTGGCCAGCCCGTCTCGATCCAACCGCGCCCGAACAGGATGTCACCGGGGGTCTTGCCCTTGATCTCCCCTTCTGTGCGGGTGACGAGCGCATCTATGGATGCGGTGCCTTCCAGGTTGAGCGTCAGTTCCCGCTGGCCGATCCCCATCAGGTGTGCGTGGGCATCCGTGAATCCCGGAAACATGACTGCGCCGCCGAGATCAACAATCGTGACCTCGTCTTCGCTCCAGTCCGCAGAGGCCGGCGGCACGACCGCAACGATCCGGCCATCCGGGCCGACCACGACAGCGTCGGCGGTGGGCTGGTCAGCAACCCCGGTATAGATCGCGCCCCCGGTAAACACGGTAAGCGCTTGCGTTTTGTCCGTTTCAGATTGGGGAGCCCCGCCCGGCTGGCACGCCGCAACAACCCCAAACGCCAGTGCAAAACCGAATACCCGCATGATCATATTCCCTCCAAGACGGGACCATGTGTGGCACGCACGGGCGGCCGCTGCCAGATTATGGACGTAAAAAAGCGCGCGCAGCCTGTGCTGCGCGCGCTTTCAAATCTCATCTGCCCAAAAGGGCCAGACCTTAGGCGACAGCTTTCTTTTCGATGTCGCGCTTGATCTTCAGGGCCTTGGAAGACAGGGCATCTTCCTTTGCCTTCGCCAGGAACGCATCCAGGCCGCCGAGCTTGTCGACAGTGCGCAGGGCTTTCGCCGCAATGCGCATGCGGAAATTCTGACCCAGCGCATCGGAATGCAGCGTAACCTGTACGAGGTTAGGGCGGAAAATCCGCTTGGTTTTCATTTGCGAGTGGCTCACATTGTGGCCAGTCATCGGCTTGGTGCCGGTAAGTTCACATTCGCGGGACATGGCCTCGCTCCGAATAGGTCTATAGGGATCTCGAAGGCGCGTCGTTACAGGGCAGATGGCCCCCGTGTCAACTCTGAGGATCAGGCATTTCGGCAGTTTTCCGGTTGCAGGTGTCATCCGCTGTCATACTTGTTGAATGCAAACCCCATCCGAATGAGGCATGATAAGGGCATGGCTGTTCAGGTGGTGTTGCAGAAGACGGGGTATAGGGGATGTTGTAACCTAGTGCCCCGGAAAGGATTCTGGTCCAGATGAAACGCACCTTCCTTCTTGCCTCTGCTGCAGGAATCGCCCTCGCCGGTTTTTCAGCCGCCGATACGGCCCCCAGCAGTGCGGCCCCTGCCGTCCTTGCCAATGTGAAGGCCGGTGAGACCACACGCATGGTGTATGAACTGGAGGCGAAAGCCTATGTCCTGTTCATCCCGGCAACCGGCCGGGCCCATTTCGATGTCGAGATGCGCCCCGATACCTACAATATCAAATCCCGCGTCAAGGTGACGGGCATCGCCGACTGGTTCGTGAATTATGACATGCATCTTCAGGCTTCCGGCTATACGCGCGGCGACGAGCTGAAGACCTATAATTACGTGTCACAGAACCGGGACGGTAAAAAGAACCGCCGGGTCAATTTGACGATCACGGATGACGATTTCTCCATGACCGCCAATCCGGTCTTCGGGAATCTGGGCGAGCCCCCGGCCACGGTCGAGCAGGTTCTCAAGACGAATGACCCGATCACCGCCCTCATCACGTTTGCGCTAGAGCCCCGCGCGCCGGGGGCTGACCCTTGCGGCGGTCCGATCCGCCTGTTTGATGGTCGCCAGCTGACATATCTGCACCTCAAGAATGCCGGCACGAAACAGGTTGACGTGAAGGCCTGGTCTGGTGAGGCGATTGAATGCCATATCACCATGGAAAAGGTCGCAGGCTACAAGAAAGACAAGTCTGACAATGACAATCTTTCTGGCATTGAGGGTCCGCTGCGCATGTGGCTGGCGCCGCTGCCGAATGGTGCGACCGTTCCGGTCAAGATTCAGGCCGACACGGACAAGATCGGCAAGGTGACCCTTCAGGCGTCGAAACTCTATTTCGAGCCGGTGGTGACGTCCGAAGCCTCTTTGAATTCCGACGGCGGTTAGGCCCGCTATCTTTCGACGGGCAGGCTCCGTAGCGCGTCGATCAGCCCTGAAATGTCTTCCGGAAGAGGCGCTTCAAACCGAAGCGTCTCTTTCGTTATGGGGTGAACAAACCCCAGCACCGCCGCATGCAGCGCCTGACGCGGAAAGGCTCGGGCCGCCTTCATGCCTGCATCATGGGCCTCGCCCTGCCCATATGCGCTGATCCCCTTATGCCGCCCATAGACCGGATCGCCTATGAGGGGCACGCCAATATGCGCCATGTGAACCCGAATCTGGTGAGTCCGGCCAGTTTCGAGCTGGCATTCCATCAAAGCCGCTGCAGGCAGACGAGTACCCTTGTCCCGTGTGCCGAAAGTTTCGAGCGCCCGGTAGTGCGTAACGGCGTTCCGGCCAACGCCGCTGTCCGGATTACGAATCACGGCCATCTTCTTCCGATCCCCCGTAGACCTCGCGATGGGCATGTCCACCGTGCCGGACAGAGGCCTCGGCGCGCCGCGCGTGACGGCCAGGTATTTCCGCTCGATATCGTGCTTCTGGAACAGTTCAGACAGGCCAAGATGTGCAGGCTCGGTCTTGGCTGCCACCAACACGCCCGTCGTCAGCTTGTCGATCCGGTGGACAATGCCCGGCCGCTCGACCCCGCCAATGCCCGAGAGCTGTCCCCGGCAATGATGCAGCAGCGCATTGACCAGCGTGCCGTCCCAGCTGCCGGGCGCCGGGTGCACCGCCATGCCGGACGGCTTGTTGATCAGGATGAGGTGCTCGTCTTCGAACAGGACATCGAGCGGAATGTCCTCGGCTTCCGGGGTCGCCGGAACAGGTTCCGGTAACTGGATCAGGTATCTGGCGCCGGCCACGACACTGCGCCGCGGGTCCAGCACCGCCTCTCCATCCTGCGCGACCGCGCCTTCCAGGATCAGAGCTTTTACCCGCGAACGGGACAATTGCTCAGCCTGTGAGGCGAGAAACGTATCGAGCCGAATGCCGGCGTCGTCAGCGGATGCGGTGATTTTCAGGCTGTCCATCGCCGCGCTTATAGACGAACTTCCGGCAAACCGTCATGCTATTGTCAACAGACCGGATTAGGGGAGATCCGGAACACGGGAGAGAGCCATGACCAAGATTACTCGCCGCGGCCTGCTTGGCGCCGCCGCAACAGGAACCCTCAGCGTCGCCGCCTGCGCGACTCCTGCCGCGAATGTGGCGCCCAAACCAGCGGCCTATGCCGGCGAGGTTGAATTCCTGCATGGCATTGCCTCTGGCGACCCGCTCAGCGACCGGGTAATCATCTGGACGCGCGTCACGCCAAAATCCGGCACAGGCCCAATTCCGGTGGCCTACACTGTGACCGACCCGGCCAATCCGGCCGCCACACCCATCACCGGAACGACCACAGCCAGCGAATCCCGCGACTATTGCGTGAAAGTCGATGTCACCGGCCTGAAACCCGGAAAATCCTATCTCTACACATTCTCCGTGGCGACCGAAGCCGGCGATGTGGCGTCACCGGAAGGCCGCCTGAAAACCACGGCCAACAAGGGCGACACGCCCCTCCGCATGGGTGTGATCTCCTGCTCCAACTGGCAGTTCGGTTTCTTCAACGCTTATGAGGCGCTGTCGCAGGAAGAGGATCTCGATGTGATCCTCCACCTCGGCGATTACCTTTATGAATACGGTGTGGACGGCTACGGCTCGGACGTCGCGACAAAGCTCGGCCGGGTGCACGATCCGATCACGGAGATGGTCACGCTCTCGGATTACCGGATGCGCCACGCCCAGTACAAGACCGACCCGGCCCTTCAGGCAGCCCACGCGCTCGCGCCTTGGATCTGCACATGGGACGACCATGAGAGTGCGAACAATTCCTACCGAACCGGCGCGCAGAACCACAATCCCGAGAACGGCGAAGGGGACTGGTCCGATCGCAAACAGGCCGCCATCCAGGCCTATTTCGAATGGCTGCCGCTTCGTGAGCCCGCCGCAGGTGATATCACATCTGCCGTCTGGCGCAGCTTCACCTTTGGCGATGTCGCGACGGTCCATGCGCTGGAAAGCCGCCTGACCGGCCGGTCCCCGGATGTCAGTTGGTTCGATGCGCTCGCAGGCGTCACCGATCAGGAGGTAATGATGCAACGTGTGACGGAGACCCTTCAGACCGTCAACGATCCGGCTCGCACCATGCTCGGCTCCGAACAGGAAGCGTGGCTCGACGCCGAACTGAAAGCCTCCGCCGACGCCGGGAAAGCGTGGCAGGTCCTAGCCAACCAGGTCGTCATGGCCAAGACAACACTGCCGAATTTCCAGGAAACGCTTTCCCCGGAACAGCTGGCGGCGCAGGACAATGGATTCGTCCAGACCATGGTCGGCTTCTCGGCCCTCGGCCTGCCTTTCAACCTCGATGCCTGGGACGGCTTCCCGGCCGCCCGTGAACGCCTCTATTCCGGCGCTGCGTCGGCAGGTGCCAATCTGGTCACGCTGGCCGGGGACACCCACACTGCCTGGGCGAACACGCTCTATGATGCGCAGGGCGGCAAGCGCGGCGTTGAGTTCGGATGCACCTCGATCACCTCGCCCGGCACCGGCGCCTACATCAAGGGCATTCCAGACCTTGGCGAACAATTTGCCGAAGCGAACACGGAAGTGCACTGGCACGATCCCTTCAATCGCGGCTACACGATTGTTACCCTGACAAAGGATACCGCGCGCGCGGAATACCGCACCGTCTCGAACATTCTCACGCGTGACTACACGGTCGAAACGGTAGTCGTTTGCGAGACACGTCAGGAAGCGGGTGAACTGACCGATCTGGTCAGCGTCGCCTAGTCGAGAATACCGGCGAGGCTGGAGCGGCCGCCGTCCAGCTTCAGCAACTCGCCGGTGACAATCGCAGCCTCTGGCGAAGACAGGTAGCGCGCCGCATCTGCGATCTCGTCTGCAATTGCGGCGCGGCCCAATGGGGTACGCCGTGTGGTCCAGCTTTCGATACGCTCTTCGCGCGGACGAATGGCAATGATGCCATTCACCCGGATCTGCTGCTCGGCAAGTTCCACGGCCCCGGCCTTGATGACGCCGAGGACGGCAGATTGCGTAATTGTCTCGGTAAACCGGCCCGGCATGGTGGCCATGGCCGAGTAGGACAACACGAAGGTGACGGTGCCCTTCTGGCGAATGCGATCAACCCCCGATTCGGGCAGGTCTTCCTGTTCGACGATCCGTTCCGAGAACACTTTCAGGGCCAGGGCAGCGCCGCGTGTGGCCTTGGCAACTGCCTTGTCGAATTTCTCCTGAACGAAATCATCCAGAGAGTCCGGCGCCTCAATATCTGGAATGACAATCAGATTGTCGACCCGGCCGAACGCTTCGACAGCGACAGTCAGCGCGTTGCGCAAGCCCAGCCGCGTATGTAGCTCGCCATGATGGAGTAATACTTCATCCGGCACGGCATTGCGCGCTGTTGCGATCCGCTCGTCGGATGGATCCGCCGCCACGACATGATGGCCGAACTTGCTGAAGCGTCGCGCGACAGCGTCTCCGACCTCACGGCCGAGCCCCAGGATGACCGTAACCGGTTGTGCCATCGCCTCTAGGCCTTGGTATCTGTCGCGGGGTCAGTGATCGGCTGGTTCCGCTTTGTACGGATTTCGTCGCCAACAATGGACAGCCGGTCATTCAACCGGTGCAGCGCGGCCAGAATTTCAGCCAGCAACCGCACCATGAGATAGAGGAAGCCGAGCAGAGCCAGACTGCCGACGATGCGGCCAATCCCATGAAACAGATGACCCGTGAATATCTGGCCGAGTCCTGACAGCACAGCAAAGGCTGCAACTATCAGAAACAGGATGGCGAGGACGCCCGTCGCCTGTTTGACGGCTCCAAGCGTCATCGCTCTTTCCTGATCAAATATCTCGCGCATGCTGTATCCTTATGCCTGCTGAAATTCAGGCTAGGGCACAAAGATGAAGGCGAGGTTTCAAGGCCCTAGCTCGCTTCCAGCAGGTGAAGCTGTTCCTTGATCTGCAGTTTTTCGCGCTTAAGGCGTTTTAATCGAAGGGCATCTGCCGACGGTCGTTTCTGTTCCTCGTGGATGATTTCGTCGAGTTTGCGGTGCTTGTTGGCGAGCTCATTGATCCGGCCTTTAAGCGACATTGGCAGTCTCCTTCTTGCTGTTAAGTGGGTGTGTCTTAACGGCCACAGTTAATCACAAGAATCTCAAGGCGTCACGGGGGCGAACCGTCGGAATCGGACCCGGCGGCATGAATTATTGTTTATCTGCCTGAAGGCTGGTTTTCCTGCGCGCTTTCTGGGCGAACATGGCCTGGTCGGCCAGTGCCAGCAGGCTTTCAGCGTTCTGGCCCACCTGCCACTCGACCACACCGCAGGAGGCACCGATCCGGACCCCCGGATGGGCATCATCGCCATCATTCCGTACGACCAGTTGATCGACTTCATGCGTAAGCTGCTCTGCCTTCAGTCGGCTGTCATCCACATTGGCCTGCGCCAGCACAATTCCGAATTCGTCCCCGCCTAGCCGCCCCACAATGTCGGTCTCGCGCGTATGGCGCAGCAACAGCTCTGCGATACGGATGAGCACTTCATCGCCCGCCGCATGACCGAACACGTCATTGACCTGCTTGAAATGGTCGAGGTCGATATAGATGACCGACAAGGGCGTACGAAAACGGGCCGAAAGAGCAATTTCGCGCCGGATCTCGCGCTCGAAAGCCCGCCGGTTGAACACAGGACACAGCGCATCATTGTCTGCCAGCGATACGGCCTCGTCGAGCGCCTCGCGCAGCGCGTCCACATCCTCGCGAAGCACAAGCACTTCATCACAAAGCGCCTCGATGGCGGCGCGCGTCCGGAAATCCAGCGCAGGGAGGTCGACCCCCAGCACGTTCAGCAGGGCCAGCCGCTCAGTTGCCTTCGGAGTGTAGAAATCATCCGCCATGCGGGAAGGTTAAGCAAATATTACGCCGAGATACAGTCATTCCTGCCGCGCTGGCGGACACGCGGACAGTTGACGCCGCACCCCGCTTACCTATGTTGCGCGCTTTCCAGCGGCGAGGCTTCCCATGACGGACAGAGATTCCCCAAAGGTCGGCATCATCATGGGCAGTCAGTCGGACTGGCCGGTGATGCGTCTGGCCGCTGAAATCCTCGAGGAACTGGGTGTCCCCCATGAAACCCGCATCGTGTCCGCGCATCGCACACCCGACCGTCTGGTCGAATATGCGAAGGCTGCCCGCGGCCGGGGCCTGAAGGTCATCATTGCCGGGGCTGGCGGCGCCGCGCATCTGCCCGGCATGACCGCCTCCATGACCCCTCTGCCCGTACTCGGCGTCCCGGTGCAGTCGCGGGCCTTGTCCGGCATGGATAGCCTGCTCTCCATCGTCCAGATGCCCAAAGGGGTTCCGGTCGGTACGCTGGCCATCGGAGAGGCCGGCGCGGCAAATGCCGGACTTCTGGCCGCGTCGATCGTCGCCCTTCAGGATCCTGCCGTTGCCGACAAGCTGGATTCGTTCCGCCAGGCCCAGACGGACAAGATCGGCGAGTCGCCCGAGGCATGACGATGATCGCGCCCGGTCGCACCATCGGGATACTGGGCGGCGGTCAGCTCGGCCGGATGCTGGCCAGCGCCGCGAACCAGCTTGGCTTTGATGTGCATGTCTTTTGCCCGGAAACGGATTCGCCGGCCTCGCGTGCCGCGCGCAAGACATGGATGGCCGACTATCTCGATGCCGACGCGCTGCGTGAGTTCGCCAATTCCTGCGATGTTGTCACGCTGGAATTCGAGAACATTCCGGTCGGAGCCACGGACATCATCACCGCCTGCGGCGTGCCGCTGCATCCGGGCCCCAAGGCGCTCGCCATTTCGCAGGACCGCGCCGAGGAGAAAGCTTTCCTCAATAACATCGACATCCCGACGGCCCCTTATGAAGTGATTGAGTCGGCGAGCGATATTCCGCACGCGCTGGAGCGTGTCGGCGGAACCGGCGTGCTGAAGACCCGGCGTGACGGATATGACGGCAAGGGCCAGTCCTGGATTCGCGCGCCCGGTGAGGCCGAGGCGGCATGGTCCGCCATTGGCGAAGCCCCCGCTGTGCTGGAAGCAGCCATCCCGTTCGAGTGTGAAATTTCAGTCATTGTCGCCCGTTCCAGCACGGGGGAAACTCTGAGCTGGGCCCCGCCCCGCAATGTGCATGAAGACGGCATTCTGGCCCGGTCAATTGTGCCATCCGGCCTCAACAAGGTCGTAGAGACCGAGGCCCGCGAAAAAGCCATGAAGCTGGTCGGCGCCCTCGACTATGTCGGCGTCCTTGCCCTTGAATTCTTTGTGCTTTCGGACGGAACGCTTCTGGCTAACGAGTTCGCCCCAAGGGTTCACAATTCCGGACACTGGACACCCGAAGCGTGCCAGACAGGCCAGTTCGAACAACACATCCGCGCCATCTGCGGCTGGCCCCTGGGCGACACCCGCCGCCTCTATGATGCAGAGATGCGGAACCTGATCGGCGATGCGGGGATTGTTGACCCAGCCAAGCTGAACGCCGATGAGACTCTGACCCTGTATGGCAAGAGAGATGCCCGCCCCGGCCGCAAGATGGGACACATCACGCGGCGGGTCGCGCCCCGAAAGGACTGATCGCATGCTGCTTCCCGTTTCGACCTGGACCGACATCGAAACCTGGCTGAAGACGTCCAAGACCATTGTTGTCCCGATCGGCTCCATGGAGCAGCACGGGCCGAACGGCTTCATCGGGACGGACGCGCTGTGCCCCGAAATCATTGCCCGAGAGGCTGAAAAGCTTGCGCCGGACGACATGCTGGTCGGCCCGACCTTCAGCGTCGGCTGCGCCCAGCATCATCTCGGCTTTCCCGGCACGATCACGCTGCGCCCCTCGACCATGATCGCTGCGATGGCGGACTGGACCGAAAGCCTCATGCGGCACGGCTTTGAACGCATCTACTGGCTCAACGGGCATGGTGGGAACATCGCCACGATCGAGGCCGCCTTTTCCGAAATCCATGCCCGGCGCAGCTTTGACCCGCGCGGCGAAGACAATCGCCACGGCCTGACTCTGAAACGCCGCGACTGGTGGGACTTCAAATCCGTCATGTCGCTATGCAACCAGCTCTACCCGGTCGGTCATGGCAGCCACGCAACCGCGTCAGAAGTATCGGTCACCTATTTCGGTTACCCCGACCATGCCCGCACAGATGTGGAAATGACGCCCAAAATTGCCCCGATCGGCAAGATTGGCGATGCCGTGCAATACCGCCGGGACTTCCCGGACGGACGCATCGGGTCGGATCCCACACAATCGAATGTGGAGGATGGCGGAAAGATCGTGGCAGCCGCCGCGCAGGCGGTGCTGGATGAGGTACGGCGCTTCTCTGCTCAGCAGGGTTGATCTTATTCTAGGCCACTGGCCAGACTCGCTTAACAACGCTATCACGAGGCTCCCGGGAAAGGACCTGTCGCGAAGAATGCTGGACATTCAGAAGCTGGAAAAATCCTTTGGTGAAAAGCGGGCCGTGCAGGGCCTCTCCTTCACCGTAGAGAAGGGAACCGTGCTCGGTTTTCTCGGCCCGAACGGGGCGGGGAAGTCGACCACGATGCGCATGATTGCGGGTGTGCTGGAGCCGGATTCCGGCGATGCCACAATTGACGGCAAGTCGATTGTCTCGGCCCGGCGCGACGCGCAGGCCGCGCTCGGCTATCTGCCGGAGGGCGCCCCCCTTTATGACGATATGACCCCTCCGGAATTTCTCGCCTTCATGGCCGCGGCTCGGTCCCTGCCACGCTCCCAGCGCAAGCCCGCCATTGAGCGCGCCATTGCAGATTCGCGGATTTCCACCGTCTGCTCCCAGAGGATTGGGTCGCTCTCCAAGGGCTACCGCCGCCGCGTCGGCCTTGCGGGCGCGATCCTGCATGATCCCCCCGTCCTGGTGCTGGATGAACCGACCGACGGCCTCGACCCCAACCAGAAACGCGCCGTGCGCGCCTTGATCGCCCGCATGGCGCCACGCAAGGCAATTGTGATCTCGACCCATACGCTGACGGAAGTGCCGGCCATGTGCACGCGCGCTATTGTCGTGGACCGAGGCCGGATCGTGGCCGACGAAACGCCTGAAGGCCTTTTGAAACTGTCCGCAGACGGCACGTTGGAGAACGCCTTCACGCGACTGACAGACCAGGCGGAGGCCGAATCCGCATGAACCGGTTCCGCCAGCAATTTGACAGCTTCCTGCCGACTTTCCGGCGTGAACTCGGCGCCTATTTCGCGACGCCGATGGCGTATGTCTTTCTTGCCGTGTTCCTGCTCTCCATCGGTATGTTCACATGGGAGGCTGCTCGCTTCTTTGATACGGGCACGGCCGACCTGTCCCCCTTCTTCGTCTGGCACCCCTGGATCTACATGATCTTCCTGCCGGCACTCGCCATGCGGCTCTGGGCAGATGAGACGAGCGCGGGGACAGATGAGCTGCTCCTGTCGCTGCCGCTGGGTATGCCGGGACTGGTACTTGGGAAACTGTGTGCCGCCTGGACCGTCGCAGCCGTCGGACTGGTCCTGACGCTGCCCATGTGGATCACGGTCAATTATCTTGGCAATCCCGATAACGCCGCCATCGCTCTGACCTATTTTGTCAGCCTCCTGATGGCTGGCTCCTACCTTTCGATTGGCGCCGCAATCTCCGCCCTCACCCGCAGTCAGGTCACCGCCTTCGTCATCAGCGTGGTCGTCGCCTTTGTATTCACCGCCGCTGGCTGGCCGCTCGTCCTGTCCGGCGTGAAAAACCTGTTCGGCGCTGGCCTGGCCGACCTTGTCGCGCAATTTTCCTTCCTGTCGCATTTCGAGGCGGCCCAGCGCGGCGTACTGGAATTGCGCGCCGTCCTGTTCTTCGTCGGGTTCATGACGCTCTGGACAATCCTCAATGGCCTCTGGGCCTCGCGTCAGAGGCTGGGCTGAAATGAAGGCGAAACACTACCTCATCACCGCCACGGCGCTGACCGGGATCATCTTCGTCTCGGCGAACCTTCTGGTGCAGAACGTCTTTACCGGCGCGCGGATCGATTTTACCGAGAACAATCTTTACACGCTGTCAGATGCCACGAAGACGACGCTGAAGACGGTGGCAGAACCCGTCGACATTACCTTCGTCTATACGCGCAGCACCGGACAGGACTTTCCGGCCATCCGCGCCTATGCGGCGCGCGTTCGGGAATTGCTTCACGTGTATGAAAGCCAGTCCGGCGGGAAAATCCAGGTCACGGAAATCGATCCTGTCCCCTTCTCGCCCGCCGAGGACCAGGCGCTTGCCGCCGGCATTACGGCCGTCGACACGAATGGCAGCGACCCGCTCTATTTCGGCATCATCGGCCGCAACTCCATAGACGACCAGCGGGTCGTTCCCTTCCTCGCGCCCGAACGGGAAGTGACTCTGGAATACGATCTGACGCGCATGGTGGCCCGGCTGGACGATCCGGACCCGCCACGGGTCGGTATCCTGTCCTCCCTGCCCGGCCTGACCGCGCCAGGCGGCGAGGGTGGCTACACGCTCCTGCGCGACATTCACAAATCCTTTGACGTCGAGCCGATTGCGGAAACATTCCAATCCTTGCCGGAAGACCTGGATGTGTTGCTTGTGGCCCAGCCACCGCTCCTCTCCCCGCGCCAGGAATGGCTGATCGACCAATTTGTCCTGCGCAAAGGGCGCGCCGTATTCCTTGTCGACCCTGCGGCCAAGACCGTGGCGAGTACCGGCCCGTTCGACATGAGTGATGCCGAGACAGCCTCTTCCCTGATGGCGCTCGGCGAGGCATGGGGCGTTACCCTGTCCGAAGATGCGGTCGCCGACGCGGCCAGCGCCCTGCCCGTTCCGGTCGATACCGGCGGCGGACGTATTGAGGAACTTGCGCATCCGCTGTTCCTCGGCATTCCGGCGGGAGACATGAATCAGGACGATCTGATCACGGCCGATCTGAGCCGCACCGTCAATTTCGGTGCGCCCGGCGCCCTCACGGCAGAGAACCTCGCCGACGGTGCCGAACTGACGCCCCTGCTGACCACCGGCCCCAGCCCGTCCTTCATTGATGCCACTGAGGCGGTAACGGACATGACGCCTCAGCAGGTCTTGCGCCAATACCAGACCGAACCAGCGCCCTTGGCGCTTGCCGCACGCCTGTCCGGCCACCTGACGACGGCGTTCCCGCAAGGCGCACCTGCCTTTGACGAGCCATCCGACCCGATGCTGGCAGAGATCGCCCGCGCAGAGGCAGCCAGCGCCCTGCCCCACATTTCGGAAAGTGAGACCGAGGCTCAAATTGTCCTCATTGCGGATGTCGATTTCATTGCGGATGAATTCTACATCATCCCGAACGAACAGATCGTCGTGGCGGACAATGGCGCCCTGGTTCTCAACGCCCTCGACGCGCTCGCAGGTGGCGGAGAACTCTCGCGGCTCCGGTCCCGCGCGCCGAGCCTGCGCCGGATGGAACGCATCGACCGTATGCGAGAGAATGCCGAGGCCATCTATTTCCGTCAGCAGGCCGCGCTTCAGGACAACCTCCAAACCGCCCAGGCGCGACTCGAGGAATTGCAGGCCATTGGCGCGGCCGACGGGTTTTTCTCCGGCGATCTCGAAGCCGATCTGACCGAGTCTGAGCGCACCGAATTGCTCGATTTGCGCCAGCGGATCGTGGATTTGCGCGCCCAGCTGCGGGAGATTGAACGCAATTACCGCCGCGACATCGACAGCCTCGAAGGCACGCTCAAGGCCATCAATATCTGGGGTGGCCCCTTCCTTGTCTGCCTGATCGGCCTGTTTGTCTGGTATCGCCAGAAGCGGAAGGAAGCCGCATGAGCGACATCCGTACAGAGCAGCGCACCCGCCGCCTCCAGATCATGGGCGGCATCGCGGCCAGCCTGGTCGTGCTGACCCTGATTGCCTACAGTTTCGACGGCCCATCGGTTCGCTCCTCCGAACGTGACGGCCAACCCGTCATTCCGGGATTCGCCGCCATTCGCGCCGATGCCAGCGAAATACGGGTCACCCTGTCGGATGAGGCCTATACGCTTGTCAACACGCAGGATGGCTGGAAAATGGGCGATGAGACGGGCTATCCGATCCGCCCTGACCGGCTTGCAGAGCTTGCGACCGGGCTTGAAGGCCTGAGTTGGGGCGAAGGCCGCACGCGCGACCCTGACAAGCTGAACCGGATCGGCCTAGGTGATCCGCGCGACGGCGGCACCGGCGCACTGGTCGAGATCGTTGACGATGAAGGCGAGATTACCGCCGCCCTGATCACCGGGCGCAAGGACAGTCATGTCTATGGCCGCCTTCCGGACCAGGAACAGGCCTTCCAGGTCAAGGGTGAACTCCCGCCCTTCTACAATCATGTAGCGTGGCTCGATTTCGACATTCTGGACATCAACTCCGATGCGATTTCCGCTGTGCGCATTTTCGATTCCATGGGCGAAAGCCTCTATCTTCAGCGCTCTGTCGGATCGAGTGACCGCAGCTTCGTGCCCGGTCCGCCCTTCCAGGATTTCCGGCTGGTCAGCCGCCTGGCCGCTTCAACGCCTGCGCTTGCCCTGACCCGTTTCGCCCCGATTGGCGTGAAGTCCTCCAGCGAACTCCAGACGCAGCCCGTGGCGCGCCACATCACGGAGACGCATGACGGACTGGAAGTTGAGGTGCGGGCATTCCGCGAACCCGATGGCTATTTCGTCACAATACGGGCCATTGAGGCGGGCGAAGGCGCCCATCGCGGCAGCACGATCAATGACAAGGCCGAAGGCTGGGCGTTCGAACTGGCAGAATATGACTGGAACGAGTTTACACCGCGTGTCTCCGCCATTGTGCGGCCGCCGGTCATGGTGTTTGAATCGGGCCAGCCCGCCCAGCCCTGATCAGGGCTGGATCACCATCGTTTCCAGAACAGGGCCGAAGCCGGCCTCCTGGACAATGATGGCGCAGCCGGACTCGCACTGCGGGACGCTGAGTTCGACCGGATTACCAAGCCACGGGCCGAGCGCGGAGACACGCGTCACCGGATGCAGCATGTCGGTCGTATTGGCATCGCCGGACAGATAATCGACCAACCAGATATCTGCGAGATCCGGCACGCGGCCTGACAGGCGGATCTTGTCGCCGGTGCGGACCAGTTTCACATCAAACTCCGGCTGCCCGTGAATCCTCTCGAGCGCGCGTTCGACATAGTGGCGCTTGTTGCCGGCGCATTGCTCCTGTCCGTTATAGACAGTCTGCGGTGTGTAGGGTCCGCGCAGACGGAAGCGATCCGTATAGCCGCGCTGGCGGTCCTTGGACTCGGTTAGCGCCATCGGATCCTTGTCGCCGAGATAGTCCCAGTAATCGACCGACCAGGTCAGCACGAGCAGGTCGTCCCGCTCGGCATCGACGGCTTTCAGCGTGCGATGTGCCTTGGGGCACGCACGGCAATTCTGCGACGCAAACAGCTCGACCAGCACGGGCCCATCGGCCAATGCAGGAGGCGCCATGACACCCACGGCGATCAGGAAGGAAAACAGAATTCGCGTCATTTCAGTCCCAGTTTATAGGGCCAACTCCATGTCCGTGACAGTCACAGGGATGTGAGGGCTGTAAAAAAGCCCCCACAGCACGCTGCGGGGGCTTTCTTGTCAGGCGTCGCGCGGCAGATCAGGCCGCAGCGCGAGCAAGGTTCCGCAGCACATAGTGCAGGATCCCGCCATTGCGATAATAGTCGAGCTCGTTCTCGGTATCGATACGAACGGTCGTATTGGCAGTGAAGCTCGTGCCGTCTTCGCGCGTGATGGCCACTTCGAGGGTCTGGCGCGGCTTGATGGACTCAATGCCCTTGATCGTGACCTGCTCCTTGCCGGTCAGACCGAGCGAAACTGCGCTCTCACCGTCTGCGAATTCCAGCGGCAGGACGCCCATGCCGATCAGGTTTGAACGGTGGATCCGTTCAAAGCTGCCCGCGATCACGGCGCGAACGCCGAGCAGGACCGTGCCCTTGGCGGCCCAGTCACGCGAGGAACCATTCCCGTAAAGGTCGCCAGCAAACACGACCAGCGGTGTGCCTTCGGCCTCGTATTTCATGGCGGCGTCATAGATCGGCATCTGCTCGCCGTCTGGGTAATGAACCGTCACGCCACCCTCAACGCCCGGAACCATCTGGTTCTTGATGCGGATGTTGGCGAATGTGCCGCGCATCATGACTTCGTGGTTGCCGCGGCGCGAACCGTAGGAGTTGAAGTCCAACGGAGAGACCTGGTGTTCCTGAAGGTAGACGCCAGCCGGGCTGGACGCTTTGATCGAACCGGCAGGTGAGATGTGGTCGGTCGTGATGGAATCACCGAACAGAGCCAGCACGCGGGCATTCTCGACATCCTTCGGCGCGTCAATGTCCAGGCCCATGCCTTCGAAGTAAGGCGGGTTCTGAACATAGGTCGAGGCTGGTGGCCAGCTATAGGTCTGGCCGCCAGACACGTCGATGCCCTGCCAGTGTTCGTCGCCCTTGAAGACGTCGGAATAGCGTTCAGCGAACATTTGCGGCGTCACGGCCTTGGCCATGATCTCTGCGATCTCGTGCGAGGTCGGCCAGATGTCCTTCAGGAAGACGTCATTGCCATTCTTGTCCTTGCCCAGCGGGTCGGTGGTCAGGTTCACGCGCAGCGAGCCAGCAATCGCGTAAGCGACAACCAGCGGCGGCGAGGCAAGGTAGTTGGCCTTGATGTCCGGGCCGATCCGGCCTTCGAAGTTGCGGTTACCGGACAGGACCGAGCAGGAGACGAGGTCACCATCAGCAATGGCCTGCGCCAGCGGCGCTTCGAGCGGACCGGAGTTACCGATACAGGTGGTGCACCCATAACCCACGAGGTTGAAGCCGAGGGCATCAAGCTCATCCGACAGGCCAGCCTTGTCGAGATAATCGGTCACGACCTGCGAGCCCGGCGCGAGGGAGGTCTTCACCCAAGGCTTGCGGTTGAGGCCCAGTTCGCGCGCCTTCCTGGCCACGAGGCCGGCGGCGATGAGGACGGACGGGTTGGATGTGTTGGTACAGGACGTGATCGCCGCGATGAACACATCGCCATGCGTGACGGTGTAGTCCTTGCCTTCAACGGCGATTGGCTCAGCGGCATCCGCCGCCTTGCTGAATTCCTTTGCCATGGCGTCGGCAAAGGCGGTGTCGCCTTCCGACAGCAGGACGCGGTCCTGCGGACGCTTTGGTCCGGAGATCGATGGCACGACGGCGCCGAGGTCGAGTTCCAGCGTATCGCTGAAGATCGGCTCGACCTGTTCCGGACGCCAATAGCCTTGCGCTTTGGCATAGGCTTCGACGAGGGCAACGCGTTCGGCGTCACGGCCGGTATTGGTGAGATATTTGACCGTGTCTTCATCAACCGGGAAGAAGCCACAGGTCGCGCCATATTCCGGCGCCATGTTGGAGATCGTCGCCTGGTCTTCGAGGGTCAGGTTCGACAGGCCCGGGCCGTAGAATTCAACGAATTTGCCAACCACGCCCTTGGCGCGCAGCATCTGCACGACCGTCAGAACGAGGTCGGTTGCGGTCGCGCCTTCGGCCATCTTGCCGTCGAGGCGGAAGCCGATGACTTCCGGGATCAGCATGGAGACCGGCTGGCCAAGCATGGCCGCTTCGGCTTCGATGCCGCCAACACCCCAACCGAGCACGGCGAGGCCGTTGATCATGGTGGTGTGCGAGTCAGTGCCGACGCAGGTGTCCGGATAGGCAACGGTTTCGCCGTCTTCATCCTTCGTCCAGACCGTTTGGCCCAGGTATTCGAGGTTCACCTGGTGGCAGATGCCGGTGCCCGGAGGCACAACGCGAAAGTTCTTGAACGCCATGGAGCCCCAGCGCAGGAACTCATACCGTTCCTGGTTGCGCTTGTATTCGATCTCGACGTTCTTCTCGAAGCTGTTCTCTCCGCCAAAGCTGTCGACCATGACCGAGTGGTCGATGACGAGGTCGACGGGAACCTGCGGGTTGATCGCGTCTGCCGACGCGCCGAGCTTCTTCGCGGCGTCGCGCATCGCGGCGAGGTCGACCACGGCCGGAACGCCGGTGAAATCCTGCATCAGCACGCGGGCCGGGCGGTAGGCGATTTCGTGGCTGACGCCGCCCTTGTTCTCAAGCCAGGATTTGAAGGCGAGGATGTCTTCCTTGGTGACGGTCTTGCCGTCCTCATGGCGCAGCATGTTCTCAAGCAGGACCTTGAGGGATGCAGGCAGGCGGGAGACGTCGCCAAGACCGTTTTCTGCGGCTGCGGACAGCGAGAAATACGTGTAGGTCTTGCTACCGACGGTGAGTGTGCGTTTTGACTTGAAGCTGTCGAGGGACGGCATGGAGAGGGAACCTCGCGTCTGGAATTATCGATCTGCGGCGATGAGCCGCCGCGCTGGCCTGTCTCATATAGGCCCTAATGGATTGAGGCAATTGGGACAAAGGGTCTAAACGGGTCATATGAGCGTCGGTTCACTTCTTTCCGCAGCCGATATCGGCATGATCCGCGGTGAGCGCCTCCTGTTTCGGGAGGTGTCCCTGTCCTTGGCGCCGGGCGAAGCAATTGTCCTGCGCGGGCCGAATGGCGCCGGCAAGACGACCCTGTTGCGCATTCTCGCCGGCCTGACGCAGGCCGAGACCGGCACGATTGATCGCAACGCACCGCATCATTGGGTAGCGCATCGCGACGGATTGAAACCGCATGAAACACCGCGAGAGCATTTGACCCTCTGGGCGCGCGCATGGGGACAATCCCAAACAGACATCGAGCCTCTCCTGGACGAAATGGGGCTTTCGCGTCCATCAGATGTGCCTGCCAAGCATTTATCGGCGGGCCAGCGCCGCCGGACCGCCCTCGCCCGCCTGCGCCTGGAAAACCGCCCGGTCTGGCTGCTGGACGAACCCCTGACTGCCCTCGATGCTGACGGAAAGACACTTTTGCTCGACATGATCGCCGCCCATCGCGCGGAAGGCGGCGGGATGATTGCAGCCATTCACGGCGACGCTGAGTTTGAAATTGATATGCAGGTGGACATTTGAGCCCTGCACCCATCCTCTCTGCGTTCCGGCAAGCGCTGGACGAAGCCTGGGCGGGCGGCGCAGGCGCGCTGCTGCCAGTAGGCTTCTTTGCAGGTGCCGCAGTTCTCGTGCCGCTGGGCGTCGGAACCGATCCGGAAACCCTGCGCGCCATTGGTCCCGGCATCCTGTGGGTTTCGCTGGCGCTCTCCAGTCTCGTAACATTGGAACGCATCTTTCAGGCAGACGCCGAAGATGGCTCGCTGGATCTCTGGCTGCAGACCAGCGCCCCCGCCGCATCCATTGCCGCAGCAAAGACATTCGCGCACTGGCTGACGGCCGGCCTGCCCCTCGCCCTGCTGTCTCCCCTCCTGCTCCTGATGTTCCAGGCACAGATTGACGGCGCGTTGCTTGAGAACATGTTGTTCTATGCGATTGGCGGGCTCGCCTTCTATTTCTGGGGCGGTGTCGGGGCTGCGCTTGCCGCGACGGTACGCCGGGGGGGCCTGTTGATCAGCCTGATCGTCCTGCCCCTGTACGTCCCCACCGCCATCTTTGGCGCGCTCGCCATGGGAGGCGGCCCGAGTAGCGTCGCTGCTCCATTATTTCTCGCTGCCTCAACGCTGTTTGCGTTGGCTGTCGCACCATTTGCCATGGGTGCAGCCCTGCGCTTGGCGGCAGACTGAGGGAAGGGTATTCCGAACGCGATGTTTTCCTGGTTCGCCAATCCGCACCGTTTCCTGATGCTGTCCAGCTGGCTCGCGCCCCTGTTCTATGCGGCCGCGGCACTGCTGATTGCATGGGGGCTCTGGCAGGGGCTCTGGATGGTCCCGAAAGACGACTATCAGGGCGGCGACATCATGCGGGTCATGTTCGTCCATGTCCCGGCCGCCTGGCTCGCCATGGCCAGCTATCTCGGCATGGCCGTGATGAGCTTCGTCTGGTTCATCTGGCGCCATGAAGTCGCTGACATTGCCGCCAAGGCGATTGCGCCACTAGGGGCAACATGGACCGCGCTCTGCCTTGTCACGGGCGCGATCTGGGGCAAGCCGACGTGGGGCACCTGGTGGCAATGGGATGACGCGCGGATGATGTCGGTCCTGTTCATGTTCTTCCTCTTCCTCGGATATATGGCCCTGCGCGCTGCGATGGATACGCGCCAGAAGGCCGCCCGGGCGGGTGCGATCCTCGCCATGGTGGGGGCGCTGAATGTGCCGCTGATCAAATTCTCCGTGGACCTCTTCACCTCCCTGCATCAGGACGCCAGCGTCATCACGCCAGAGGGTCCGAAGATGGCCGCCGTCTATCTCTGGCCCTTGCTAATCAGCTCACTTGGCCATTCGCTACTGTTTGCCGCCCTTGTCATGACGCTGATGCGGGCCGAAATATGGACCAGACGCGCAGCCCAGATCCGGGCTCGCCTGATGACAGGAGACTGATCCATGCTGCCAGACTTTGATTCCAATGCCGCCTTCATCTGGGCGAGCTATTCAGTCGGCCTGCTGCTGATCGGCGGCGCAATGGTGTCCGTCATGATGAAGGCACGCGCTGCGAAAACGCAGCTTATCCGCATTGAAGCCCGCATTCGGGACCAGAAGCGCGGATGAAACGCTGGCTGGCGATTGTCCCCGTCGGCGTCCTCGTCGTATTCGGAGCCATTGCCGCCGGCCAATTGATCAATCCCGAAAAGGGCGACTTCAAGCGCAACCTGCGCGGCGCGCCTGATACGGCCTTCCCGACGCTCGACACCGCCCCTCTCACCTTCGCACCCTCGCCGACCGGCGGGGCCATTGCGGTGAACCTGTTCGCCAGCTGGTGCGCGCCCTGTGAGGCCGAACATAAATATATTTCAGAACTGTCAGCAGCCCATCCGGGACAGGTCTTTGGTGTCCTTTACAAGGACAAGCTGGAGGACGGCCTCGCCTTCCTCGACCGGCTTGGCAATCCGTATACGCGGATCGCACTTGATCCGGACGGTCAGGGAGGGCTCGATTTCGGCCTGACCGGTGTGCCGGAAACATTTGTTATCTCAGCCGACGGCGAGATCATTGACCATGTCCAGGGCCCCCTGAACGAAAATTCGGTCAAAAAAATAGGCGAGGCGCTGAAAAGCGCCCCGCCGAATTAGATCCGTCTCCGGAACCTTACTTTTTCGTCGACTTGCGAGCCTTGCGGGCCGGAGCCTTCTTCGCAGGCTTCGTCGTCGTAGCCGCTTTGGCCGTAGGGGCCGCCTTGGCTTTGGCTTTAGGCGCAGCTTTCTTGGCCGGGGCCTTCTTCACAGCTGGCTTCGGTGCTGCTTTGGCAGCCGGAGCTTTCTTGGCAGCAGGCTTCTTCGCAGCCGGCTTGCGGGCCGGAGCTTTCTTGACGGCTGGCTTGGCTGCGGCTTTGGCGGCAGGAGCGGCAGGAGCGGCAGCAGCTGGCTTCGGAGCAGGCGCTTCGACCTTGTCAGCTTCAGCAACCATGTCCTTCAGGCCAGAGACGAGCGCAGCCTGCTTGGTTTTCGGCAGGGCTTCGAAGATCGCCGCGTCTGCCTTTTCGACAGCCGGAAGGGCTTTCTCGTAAGCTTTTTTGCCTTTCGCCATCAGCGAAACGACTTTGGCGCGCTTGTCCATCTTGGAAGCAACGCGTTTGATGAGGCCAGCTTTCTCCATGCGAGCGACCATGTCAGCCAGCGTCGAGCGGTCGATGCCGGTTGCATTGACCAGGTCAGACTGGCTTACGCCATCATTGCCGGACAGAGCGGCCAGGACAGAGAACTGACGCAGCGTGATGCCCGCAGCGGTGAGTGCGGAAGCAGATTCATTGGCCGCGAGTTGCTGTGCACGGTGCAGCAGGTGGCTTGGCGAAGTTTTGAGATTGTAAGTCATGATGAAGTGTATCTTTCTGTGTTCATTTAGGCGTTGGGCGCGATGGATAATCCGGTTAGCGGTCTGTTAAGTATAGGACCCGTGCCCGGATCAACATTTACCCAAATACGAGCAAGAGGCTTAAGGTTCGATGACGGATGAATTATCAAATGGTTTCTTTTCTCAAGATTTCAAACTGAAAATACCCGATGGCGACGACCGAATACGCCGTGTTTGCTCACATTGCCAGTTCGTAGACTACATAAATCCGAAAATTATTGCAGCTGCGGTTGCGACAAAAGGTGACAAAATCCTGCTTTGCAAGCGCGCAATTGATCCGCGTAAGGGATTCTGGACCCTTCCGGCCGGGTTCATGGAGGAAGGAGAAACGGTCGAAGAAGCAGCCCGGCGCGAGGCACAGGAGGAAGCGAATGCCGATATTCGCATCGGGCAGGTGCTCGCAATCTATTCAGTTCCCCGCATTGCGCAGGTCCATGTCATGTTCAGGGCAGAGCTTGTATCGGAGATCTCAGCCGGTCCGGAGAGCGAGGAAGTCGGCCTGTTTGACTGGAAAGACATACCGTGGGCGAATCTTGCTTTCCCGACGGTCGTGTGGGCGCTGACCCATTTTGCCGGCGTGCGCCACAAGGCCGCCTTCCCGCCCTTTTCCAATCCGCCTGGCACCGAGCACCTGATCCGTTAGGATTCAGGCGTTTCAGCCTCAGGCTTGCGCATGTGCTTTAGCGTATACGGCGTATTGGCAAGCGCGAAGACAATCCCGATGACAATATTTCCAAGCTTCCAGTTCGCCCAGGTCGCTTCGGAGAAGTTGCGCCAGAGGAACTCGTTCCACGCGGCCATGGCGACAAAGTAGAATCCCCACCGGATAGCCAGCGTTTTCCAGGCATGATCCGGAAGGTCGAAGAGCGTATGAAACAACATCTTCCAGATATTCCGACCCACTGCGAGCCCCCCAAAGATCACACCCGCATACAGCAGGTTGATGATGGTCGGCTTGATGAACAGGAAGAGCTTCGACTGAAGCAGGATGCCCGCAGTCCCGAACGCGCCGATAAGGACGGAGGACACAACCAGGAAAGGCGGGATTCTCTCGCCGCGGATCAGTTTCTGGATAATCACGAAGGCGGTGAAGATGATGAGCGCGCCCGTGGCCCAGTAGAGCGCGGTGTCTTTCGTGAAGAGCCCCTCACCTTCCGGGAACCTCAGCATCACATTGTAGATGCCGATAAAAGCAAGCGTCGGCCCGATCTCGGTCCAGATGCTGCCGGCCTTGGCCGTCGCATCGCTGAGCTCCGCCGAGCCTTCCGTGTCCTGTGTCTCTGTCATCACTTCTCTACGCATTGTTGCCGCTTATGGATTGGTCCCAAGCTGTAGCGCCTCTCAGACTATAGTCGACCTAACAAATCACGAATGGGCCTGTATTGTTTTGAAACAGGTCACGCACCAATTTGCATCGACAGGAGTCCGGCCGCCAGCAGGCCCGCTGCACATATTCGTCTGTACCCGAATCCCTCCTTCAGGAGAATGGCGCCAAGCGCCGCCGCAAACACAACTGAGGTTTCCCTCAAGGCGGTCACGATCACCGCATCGGTCAGCGTATAGGCATAGATTGCCAGGGCATAGGAGAACGTGCCCAGGATTCCGCCGGCAAGCCCTCCCTTCCATTGTTTCGCGACAGCTGCACGTATGCGCCCCCGGCGCTGGATCAGCGTAACGACCGTGACCCCGATCCAGTCCAGCAGGAACAACCAGACCACAAACGTCATGGGGTTGGGCATGGCCCGCGCGGCACGTGTGTCGGCCACCGCATAGAGGCCCACGCCAAGCGCCGTCAGCACCGCCCAGATCAGGGCCTGCCGGTCGAGCCGCCGCGTGCTGGCCGTTTTCCCGGTCGGCAGGGCAAAGAGTATGATCGCGAAACTGGCCACGCCCAACCCGGCCATTTGCAGAGCCGTCAGATGCTCCTGCAGGACAATAAGCGCGAAGCACGCCGTCGCCAGGGGCGCGAGACCCCGCATGACGGGAAAGACCAGAGAGAGGTCTCCACGATGCAGGGACCGCACAAGGCAGAACTGGTAAATCCAATGTACCATGACCGAAACAAGGATCAGCGGCCAGGTCTCGCGGGGCGGTGTGGGCACGAAAGGCGCGAAAGGCAGCACGCTGAGCCCCATCACGAGCGCCACGGCCATGCGCGCCGTCAGGACGTCGCCGCCCCGTTTCACGAACATGTTGGTCGCGGCAACCGTTACTGCGGACAAAAGGCACAGAACCACAGGCAGGAGCGTCATCGTCATCGCGGCGATCTATGCACGACTCGCTGACGCGTGGGAAGGATTTGACTCTTGCCCGGTTGAAGGTCTGACTCGCCTCAAACAAGAAACACCGGAGGAAACCCATCATGACGCACGATCTGGTCCTGCGCGGCGGAACGATCATAGACGGTACAGGCGGCGAAAGCTTCGAGGGTGACGTCGCTGTTTCAAATGGGATGATTACGGAAATTGGCAACGTCGCGGGCCGGGGCATAGAGGAAATCGACGCCCGCGGACAAGTCGTGACGCCAGGCTTTGTGGATATTCATACGCATTATGATGGCCAGGCGACCTGGACCGGATCGATCAGCCCGTCCTCCCTGCACGGCGTCACAACCGTGGTTATGGGCAATTGCGGCGTCGGCTTTGCACCCTGCAAGCCGGTAGACCATGACCGGCTGATCCGTCTGATGGAAGGCGTCGAGGATATCCCCTTCCCTGTGCTCGCCGAAGGTCTTCCCTGGAATTGGGAGAGCTTTCCCGATTATCTCGACAGCCTGTCCAAGGGACGGTTCGATGCTGACATCTGCGCCCAGCTGCCCCATGCGGCCCTGCGCGTCTATGTCATGGGAGAGCGCGGCGCGAACCGGGACCCTGCCACGGAGGATGACATTTGCCAGATGCGAGCTTTGGCAACCGAGGCGATCCGCGCAGGCGCCATCGGTTTTTCGACCTCTCGCACACTGAACCATCGGACCAGTGATGGTCAGCCAACGCCCACTCTGACGGCCAGCGAGGCGGAACTCACCGGCATCGCGCAAGGCGTGGCAGACGCTGGGCGCGGTGTCCTGCAATTCGTGTCCGACTTCGACGACCCCGAGAAAGAGGCCGCCATGCTGCGCCGCATACTCGAGACGAGCGGGCGTCCCTTGTCAGTCTCACTGGCTCAGGCTGACGTTGCGCCCGATGGCTGGCGCCGCCTTCTGGGCGCCATCGAACAGGCCGTCGCGGATGGCCTGCCTATGCGTGCACAGGTCGCGCCGCGTCCTGTGGGGGTTCTGCTGGGGTTCGAACTGACATTGAATCCGTTCAGCGCGTATCCGGTCTACCGGGAAATCGCTGGTCTTCCTTTTGACGAGCGCATCCAGCTGCTTCGCACAGAGGATTTCCGCAAACGATTGCTGGCTGACGCGCCGGACACAGATAATCCGTTCCTGAAAGTCATGCTGCGCAGCTTCGGAAAGATCTTCCAGCTCGACGAGCCCGTGAATTACGAGCCAACCCCCGACCGGACGCTGGAAGCCATCGCTGCCCGGCGCGGCGTATCGCCCGAGGAAGCCGCCCTCGACCTGATGCTGGAGCGCGACGGCCACGGCATGCTCTACCTGCCCTTCCTGAACTATTCAGGCGGCTCGCTCGACCCGTCATACGAAATGATGCTCAGCCCGGCGACGTTGCCCGGCCTGTCGGATGGCGGCGCGCATGTCGGCATGATCTGCGATGGATCTTTCACCTCCACGATGCTGACGCATTGGGTGCGGGACCGGATAAGGGGGCCGCGTATCCCGATTGAACACATCGTGCACCGCCAAGCCCGCGCGACGGCGCAATGGATCGGCCTGAATGATCGTGGCCTGGTCGCGTCCGGCTATCGCGCCGATTTGAACGTGATCGATCTGGCTAATCTCAAACTCCACCTGCCGGAGGTGAACTATGATCTCCCCGCGGGTGGCCGGCGCCTGATGCAACGCGCCTCAGGCTATACGGCGACCATCCTGAACGGACAAATTACACACCGAGACGGCGACCCCACCGGCGCAAGACCGGGGCGCCTCCTTCGCGGAGGCAGGGAAACACAAGCGACCGCAATCGCCGCTGAATAGTCAGTCTTTAAGTCCGACCAATGCCTTCGAGAAGGCCTCTGCGCTAAAGGGGCGGAGGTCTTCTGCCTTCTCGCCAATGCCAATGAAGTGGATTGGCAGATCATACGCCTCGGCGATGGCAACCAGCACACCGCCTTTGGCTGTTCCGTCGAGTTTGGTCATTACAAGGCCCGTCACTCCGGCCGTGTTCCGAAACGCCTCGACCTGCGACAGCGCGTTCTGGCCCACAGTGGCGTCCAGCACGAGAATGACATCATGCGGCGCAGTTGGGTCCAGCTTGCGGACAACGCGGACGACTTTTTCAAGCTCGGCCATCAATTCGGCCTTGTTTTGCAAGCGTCCAGCCGTGTCCACCAGCACCAGATCGAGATCGTCTGCCTTCGCCTTTTCCATTGCCTCATAGACAAGGCCCGCCGCATCGGCGCCTGTGGGTTTTGACATGACCGGGATGCCGGCCCGATCGCCCCAGACCGTCAATTGTTCAATCGCCGCCGCCCGGAACGTGTCGCCTGCCACGAGCAGCGCCTTCGCCCCCTGCTCGGTCAGCTTGGAAGCAATCTTGCCGATTGTCGTCGTCTTGCCGGAACCATTCACGCCGACGAAGAGAACAATGCGCGGACGCGGGCCTTCGGAGAAGTCCACGATCTTTTCACGCGGTTTCAGCACGTCTGTGATTTCATCCGCCAGCGCCTGACGGATTTCATCTTCGCTGATTTCCTTGTCGAACCGTTCCTTGGCGAGATTGCCCGTCACGCGCATCGCCACCTTTGCGCCGAGGTCGGACGTGATCAGAAGATCTTCAAGCTCTTCCAGCGTCTCATCATCAAGCTTGCGACGACCGAATACAGCCAGGCCAGACGTCAGCCGCGCAGATGACCGCGAGAGGCCAGACCCGAGTTTCGCGACAAAGCCCGGATCGTTCGCTTCGGCTTCCATGGCCGCCCGCGCGGCCGCTTCGCGCTCTGCCCGCAAGCGTTCGGCCTCGCGCCGGTCTTCCAGCAATTTGAGTTCTGCAGCCGCCTTGGCCTGCGCCGCTTCGCGCTCTGCCTTGGCCTTGCGCGCACGTTCGGCCTCTTCAGCGAGACGCGCAGCTTCGACATCGTCAGCGCGGGCCTGCGCGGCGGCACGCGCCTCCTCTGCCTTGCGCGCCTCCTCGTCGAGGCGCTTCGCCTCTGCGGCGGCGGCCTCGGCATCGCGCGCCTGGCGCTCTTCCCAGGCCTTGTTAGCTTCAGCGACCTTCCGCTCGATCTCTTCCTGTTCGGCAATCTTGCGCGCAGCTTCAGTTTCCTGGGCCGCCAGCTCGTCCGCAGACAGTTCCGGCGACTCCATGGCTGCGCCAGCGTCTTTCAGCTCTTCTTCTTTTTTCTTTTTTCCGAACCAAAGGATCATGCGGTCAGCGCTCCGATCAGCTGTTTTCCATCCTGCCGGACTATACGGGCGCGCACCGGGCGTCCAGCTTCGCCCGGATCACTCTCGAACTGCACCGGCGTGAAGTCCGGCAAGCGCGCAGAATTCCCGCGCTCAACCAGTGCCTCGACGGTCTGGCCGTCATATTTCCTGAGATGCTGCTCCAACGCCGCTGCCCCTACCTCTCTCAAACGCGCGGCGCGCGCTTTCACGACAGCCCTGTCGAGCTGCGGCATACGGGCGGCCGGGGTGCCGGGGCGCGGTGAATACGGGAAGACGTGCAGGAAGGACAAGCCGCACTCTTCCACGAGCCGGGCCGAATTCTCGAAATGGGCCTCGGTCTCGGTCGGGAAACCGGCAATGATGTCCGCGCCAAAAGCAATGTCGGGCCGGACGACGCGGAGACGGTCTGTCAGTGCAATGGCTTCGGCGCGCGAATGCCGCCGCTTCATGCGCTTCAGGATCAAATCGTCTCCGTGCTGAAGGGACAAATGCATGAAGGGTGCGAGACGCGGCTCCGCCATGGTCTCCATCAAGGCATCATCTATCTCGATGGCGTCGATGGAGGAAATGCGCAACTGTTTCAGCTCTGGCACCAGTTTCAGGATGCGCTGAACCAGATTGCCGAGTTGCGGCGTGCCCGGCAGGTCAGCGCCCCAACTGGTCAGATCTACACCCGTGAGGACGACCTCATAATGGCCGGTCTCGACGAGGCGCCGGACCTGACTGACCACCTCCCCGGCTGGCACAGAGCGGGAATTGCCGCGGCCATACGGAATGATGCAAAAGGTACAGCGATGGTCACATCCATTCTGGACCTGAACATAGGCGCGGGCGCGGCCTTCCATGCCATCAATCAAGTGCGCAGCGGTTTCCTGCACTGACATAATGTCATTCACGCGGACCTTTTCGTGTCCGCCCAGCAATTCGGCTGGCCGCCAGGTTTCCGCCTGCATCTTTTCATGATTGCCGATGACGCGCGTGACTTCGGGCATCTTTGCGAACATGTCCGGATCGATCTGCGCCGCACAACCCGTCACGAGGATCGGCACGCCGGGATTGTCCTTGGCGGCGCGGCGGATCGTCTGGCGGGCGGAGCGGACTGCTTCCGATGTCACGGCGCATGTATTGATGATCACCGCATCCTTCAGGCCAGCTTCGGCTGCATGACCTCGCATCACCTCGGATTCGTAGGCATTCAGGCGGCATCCGAGCGTGATCAGCTGCGGGCTGGAAGGGGATCCGGCGTCAGTCATGGCGATGTGTTGCAGTGGACATCGCGCCGCAGGCCCTGCAAATCAAGGGATCTATGCAGGATGAGCGCTTTGTCCGGCTCAGATCTCGGTCTCGAATTCCAGTTCGACCGGCCCGGTCATGTAGACCCGGTCATCGGATTCCTGCCAGTCGATGATGAGCGTGCCACCATCTAGAATGAGGTTGGCGCGGCGGTCGGTGAGCTTTGCCCGTGCTGCGCAAACCAATGCCGCGCACGCGCCGGTGCCACACGCCTTGGTCAGGCCTGCCCCGCGCTCCCAGACGCGAAGGCGAATGTTCTGCCGGTCAATGACCTGCGCGAACCCCACATTGACCCCTTCAGGAAAGGTCGGATGCCATTCAACGAGCGGTCCGATAGCCGGAATGTCGTAATCGTCGATATTCTTCACGAAAAACACGGCGTGCGGATTGCCCATCGAGACCACTGCCGGACGGGAGAGCCAGGGATTGTCGATCGGCCCGACTTTCACATCAACGCCGCGGACATCCATTTTCTCGGAAAGCGGTATGTCCTCCCACCCCATCAGGGGCGAGCCCATATCGACCGTAATCTGGCCGTCTTCACCGGCGAACGCCTTCAGCACATCCGCCTCGGTCTGGATCGAGACCTGATCCTTGCCGGTTTCGGCCAGCAACAGCTTGCCAACACAGCGCGACGCGTTCCCGCACGCGGACACTTCGCTGCCATCGGCGTTCCAGATGCGCATGAACACGTCCCGCGCCACATCACGCTCAAGCGCAATGATCTGGTCGGCCTTCAAATCCTCGGCAATCTGGCGCACCTGCTCGGTGCTCGGCACAAACGAGGTCGACCGGGCATCAAAAATGGCAAACGCGTTGCCGGCCCCATTCATTTTCCAGACTTTCATTCGCTTGCCCTTAGATGGTTTCCCGCGCCCAGAAAAGCGGAACTTCGTCTGTTGCCCGGACCGTCATTTAGGAAGCCCGAAGGACACGATCCATCCCGCCACCTGAATCACCAGGGCTGCCATCAACCCTGCCCCCACGAAGGGGTGGGACACAAATATTGCCAAGGCGACAATGCCAAGACAGGCATAGTCGACCATGTCACTCGACATCAGCCAGCCTTGGGGTTGCCTGTGCCGCCGTACGTCGAAGAGCGTGACGGTTCGCCAGATGCGCCCCATATCGGGCGGGCCGAAAGCTTCCTGCAGCTTCTTGGGATCGCGGATGCCGGTCATCTCAGCAAGATCAGCGACGCTGGCTTCGCCAAGCGCCACATTGCGCTTGCGGGCCGAGGTCCCGATCAGGCTGACAATCGCCGACAGCACCACCGCAATTGCGATGGCGAACAGGGTGAAATCGTCAAATGGCCCATATCCGCTCATGCGGCATCATATAGGGAGCACGCGCTGAAACGGAAGCGGCTCACCGCTTGCGCGGAATGGCGGCCCAATAGTCGAAGTCAAGCAACACGCCGTCGGCATACTTTCCATCTTCGCCCTTGTAAGCGAACGCGCCCGGATCCTGGTCCTTCACCGCGACGAGGCGCAGGCGTAGCGCGCCCACCTTGTCGGACAGCTCCGCTGCCTCCAGCACTTCGCTCCACGCATAGATCGTGTCGCCGGCAAACAGCGGGCTGACATGGCTGCCAGCATTGATGGCCAGCATGTGGCCTGCATTGGCAAGGCCGTTGAAGGCCAGCGACCGCGCGATCGAAATCACCACACCGCCATAGATCAGGCGTTTGCCGAACCGGCTCGATTTCTGGCCATGCGCATCGAAATGGACCTTGGCCGTATTCTGGTAGAGGCGCGTCGCGATCTGGTGCTCGGCCTCTTCCACAGTCATGCCGTCGACATGGTTGATCTTCTCGCCGACCGCATAGTCTTCGAACATGTATTCGCTGCCGGCGAGGGAAGTGTCCCAATTCTCCATGGAGACAAACCCGGACAATTCGGCGCCTGGCACACTCTTCGGCAGGTCAGGGATCACGACATCCGGTGCCGGCGCGCTGGCGTCCCGCTTGTTGACCATGACCCAGCGCACAAAGGACATGACCTCTTCGCCGCGCTGGTTGGTGCCGCGCGTGCGCACCCAGACCACACCGGTCTTGCCATTGGAGTTCTCCTTCACACCAATCACTTCGGAAACAGTGTTCAGTGTGTCGCCCGGCAGGACGGGTTGAGAGAACCGGCCATCGGCATAGCCAAGGTTTGCAACCGCATTCAGCGACACATCCGGCACGGATTTGCCGAACACGACATGGAAGGCATGCAGCGGGTCAATCGTAAGGCCGGGATACCCGGCGGCCTTGGCGAATTCAGAGGAGGAATACTGGACAAACCGACCGCCCGTCAGCGCGCGATAAAGGGCCACATCGCCCTCGGTCAGCGTCTGGGGCGTCGCATGCACGAGAGGCATGCCCACGAAAAAATCTTCGAAGAAATGGCCGGGATTGGATTTCGATGTGCTGGTCATGCGCCCCTCAGGTGGAAAAGGGGCAAGACTTCCCAGCGTCAGGCCTGGAAGTGCCCCATAAACAGATCAGCCAGCACCTGACCGCCCCTAGGCGAGGAAATCAAGGCGGGTGAGACGAAGGGCAGCAGGAAGAGCGCGATGATAGCGGTCCCAAGCAGGCCAGCCATCAATTGCTGTTCACGATTGTCCGCAAAGTCTTCCAGCATGCGTGGCCCGGCCAGCATGTAGGGCACACCGAACGTGCAGAATGCGGAAAAGGCGATCAACAGCGCCGCAAGGGTCATGAACAGGATCATGGCCGCTGTCTTGCCATGCAGATATTGAATCTTCGCGTGGGAGATCGATGAAATTTCATCGATCTCCCCGCAGTATCAGCCATATAATGCTATTTCAGCTCGAGCAGTTTCTCGATCGGGCGGCCCAGCACGGCCTTCTTGCCGACGATGCCGATGGGGCGCTGGATAATCTTTGGATTGGCGGCCATCGCCTGGAAGATCTCGTCATCTGTCGAAGACGCATCGATGCCAAACTCTGCTGCGTTCTTCTCCCGCAGGAACTCGCGCGGCGACGACGCCCCCATCTTTTTCGCAATGCCCTTCAGCTCATCCAGGCTGACCTGCTCGGACGCATTCATGTATTTCCGGACTTCCGGCTCGATGCCGTTTTCCTGCAACAGGGCGAGCCCTTTGCGTGATGTGCTGCAGCCGGAATGGTGAAGAAGTGTGTAGGTCATGCGTATTCCTGAGTGTGTTGGTTTACCATGCCAATGCCCGAGAGCATTGGGAATCAGCTCTCAAAAGCGCGGATTGCTTCATCCATGGCGACGGTCCGGCGGGCTTCGTCCAGATGGAGCAATTCGGTCATCTTGCCATTCACCTTCAGCACGCCCTTGCCAGCGTTTTCCGGGTCGGCGAACGCCTCGATCACGGCTTGCGCATGTTCCACATCATGCGGGCTCGGCGCGAAGACGCGATTGGCCGTGTCGAGCTGAGACGGATGGATCAGCGTCTTGCCGTCAAAGCCGAGGTCCCGTCCCTGCTCGCACTCGTCGATCAGGCCCTGCTCGTTCTTGATGTCATTGTAGACGCCATCAACCGCAACGATGTTATAGGCGCGCGCCGCAGCCATGCTCATGCCCAGAGCGGTCTGGAAAGCCAGCCGGTCCGGCGTCATCCGGGCCCGGTATTCCTTGGCGAGGTCGTTTGTCCCCATCACGAACGTTGTCATGCGGGTGCGGCCCACGGCTTCGGCAATGTCCTGGATGTTCAGGATCGCCTTGGGCATCTCGATCATCACCCAAAGCCCCATCTCGGCAGGCGCGCCGGCGCGGCTCATCGCGTCGTCGAGACGGTCAATGTCGCTGCCATCGATCACTTTGGGCGCAAGCAGGGCATTGGCGCCCGCTTCCACAGCCATCTTCAGGTCCGCCTGGCCCCATTCGGTATCAAGCCCGTTCATCCGGACCACGATTTCACGATGGCCATAGCCCCCGGCAGTCACTGCCGCGCGGATCGTGTCGCGCGCGGTTTCCTTGGCTTCCGGTGCCACGGCATCTTCCAGATCCATGATAACCGTATCGGCGGGCAGCGTCTTCGCCTTTTCCAAGGCGCGTTCATTAGCGCCCGGCATATAGAGGCAGGATCGGCGGGGACGGTGAACGTGGGACATATGTGACAACTCCTTGACCTGAACTGTCCATTTGATGCGTGAGTGCGAGCCGAATACTCGTCCCACACTGCACCGAGATGGATCAATGATGTTTCGCCTGCTCTTACTGGCTCAAATCTTCCTGTTTTGCGAGCCTGCCTTTGCGAAACCCATTACGCTGATCGAGTTTCGCGACGAATTTCTCATACGTGAATTCCAGTCTGTCAAAATCGGATATATCGACACGCATCCCACAATGTCAGCAGCGGTGGACAAACAGGGGTTCGAGGCCGTGCTGCGGGAATGCTCCCCGACTGACGGCACCTGCCAAGCGGCCCGCTTTACGGCCTGCCGGGACATGCCTGGTTATTCGCGCCTGGAAACGCTGGAACTCGCCAACCAGATGAATGAGGGCTTCAACCCCGGAGCCGCCTACGCCAAAAAAGGTCCCTCTCCGACCGGAATATGCGTGCGGTTCCATGTCTCCTTTCGGGGAGAGGATGATTTCGGACTCAGGCAAATCTTCGAATGGCAGCAGGCTCTGGAGGATTTCACAGCCTCCGTCGACAGCGACCTCACCAGCCGTATTGCCGCCGATGTGCGGGCCCTGGTTCAGCCGTAACGCTTGTCGGCCAGTTCGGTTTGTGCGAGCCAACACCGATGAACGACACAACATCTGACAGCTGGCCAGTGGCCGGACATACTGACAGCGGCTTTGAATCCGTTCGCCGCGTCTTTGAACAGAATTTCGAGAAGGGCGAGGAACTCGGCGCGGGATTCGCCGTCATCAAGGATGGCCACATTGTCGTGAATTTGATCGGCGGCTGGGCTGATCGAAAGAAGGAAAACTCCTGGTCGGACACCACCCTCGTGCCGGTCTACTCGACCACCAAGGGCATCGCAGCCATCGTCCTGGCCCATCTGGTTGAGCGCCTGCCTGGCGGCTTTGAGACGCCCGTGGCCGATGTCTGGCCGGAATTTGCGGCCAATGGAAAAGGTGCGGTCACAATTGCCGAACTTGCAAGTCATCAGGCTGGCCTGCCCGGCTTTCCGCAGGAGATCGACCCTGAACTCTGGCTTGACCCACCCGCCTGCGCCGCTGCGCTGGCGGAACTTACCCCCATGTGGCCGCCCGGCAGCGCGCATGGCTACCATCCTCTCAGCTGGGGCTATCTGGTCGGCGAGATCGCGAGGCGCATCAGCGGCGAAACCCTCGGCACCACGCTGAAATCCCTGTTCCCGAACGTCGACTTCATGATCGGCACGCCGGCCAGCGAGCATGATCGCTGCGCCGATATCCAGCGTCCGCGCGACCTTGCAGACCTCGGAGAGATTACCCCACCCCGCCGGGCAGCGTTCGTCAGCAAATGGTCCGCCCCGAACCGGGGTGGCGCGATCTGGCGCGAGATCGAAATCCCCTCGGCAAATGGCCACGGGACAGCAGTGTCGGTCGCCCAGATCTATGAGATCTATACGCAAGGCGGCGCCGGCATCATGGGGGAAACAATTTTCGATGCCCTGACCACCGCCCGCACGCACGGGCCGGATCTCGTCCTGCCAATGATGACCAGTTTCGGCGCGGGAATCATGCATAACACGCACGGCCTGTTCGGGCCCGAGCCCACAACGCTCGGCCATTCCGGCTGGGGCGGGTCCATGGCGATTGCCGACCAGCAAAATGGCCTGACCTGCGCCTATGTCATGAACAAGCAGTCCAATATCCTTGTCGGGGATCCACGGGCGGTGCGGCTGGTCGAAGCCGTTTATGACTGCCTCTGATCCATGTTCGATCATATTGACTGGATAGCTTTCCTGATCGCCATGGCGGCGGTCGAACTGACGCCAGGCCCCAATATGGGATGGCTCGCCGCCCTGTCGGCCCAATATGGGCGCGCCGCCGGCTTGCGAGCCGTCGTGGGGATTACGCTGGGCCTGACGGTCCAGCTGCTTGCCGCGGCCACAGGGCTCTCCACTCTGCTCGCCGAACTGCCGGTGCTTTACGAGGCGCTGCGCTGGGCCGGGGTGGCCTTCATGGTCTATCTCGCCTTCGAAGCCTGGCGCGATATGGGATCCGTCTCACCGCTCAACCGCAACCGGGCGGCTGGCTTCTGGCGCGGACTGGTCGCCAACCTGTTGAATCCCAAGGCGCTCGTATTCTATCTCGTGGTCGTCGGACAATTCGCGAATGACCATGCCGGCCCTATATGGGTGCAGATTGTTGCACTGGGCGTCATCCATCTCGCCTTGGCGACAGCCATTCACACGACCATTGTGATGGCGGGGGACCGGTTCGGACAAAAACTGGAAGCCTACCGTACGGCACCTGTCGTACGCGCTACTTTCGCGCTCATGTTGTTAGGAGTCGCCATCTGGATTGCCATTTCGACCGGCCTACCGACGGCCTAAGTGGCTTGCGCCTTGCGAGGGCATGTGTGGAGGCAACTCCAATCATGCAAAACATCTTCCTGCTCCGGGTGCTCACCAGCCCGGAGCATTTTTTTAGCTGACACGCGCCGCGCGGGCCAGACGCCGCGCCTTGGCGTCGCCCATGACACTGTCGGCAGTAAAGATGGCCAGCGCCGTCCAGATGAAGCCGAAAGCCGCCGCATGGGTCCAGCCGAACGGTTCCCGAAAGATCAGGACCGCGATGAGGAACTGAATCGTCGGCCCGATATATTGCATCATACCGACCGTGGAGAGCTTCAACCGCCGTGCGGACAAGGCAAACAGGATCAGCGGGATCGACGTGATCGGTCCCGCCGCCATCAGCAGCGCGATATCCCATCCGCCCTCCCCGAAGACATGGGCCTCAGGCTGGCGCGACACCCAGACGAGCCAGGCCAGAGCCAGCGGCGCGAGCAGCAGCACTTCCATCAGGAAGCCAGCCCGGCTGTCGATGGCGACCTGTTTCCGGATCAGGGAATAGACCGCAAACGTCATGCACAGGAACAGGGCTACCCAGGGGATGTGGCCAAAGGCGATCGTCATGATGCCGACGCCGATCGTGGCGATGCCGACCGCGATCCATTGCGCCGCCCGCAACCGCTCTGAAAAGAAGATCATGCCAAACAGGACATTGACCAGCGGATTGATGTAATAGCCGAGCGAGGCCTCAACGGTCCGGTCTGCATTAACGGCCCAGATATAACAGCCCCAGTTCGCGCCGATCAGCGCCCCTGACACGCCGAGCCATTTCAGCTTGTCCCATTTCAGGGCGGTGCGCACGTCGCGCCAGTTCGCCGCCAGCGCAATGAAGATCAGCGCCGTCGGGATGGACCAGACCACGCGATGCGCCAGAAGATCCGGCGCGCTGATATGCTTCATCAGCCGGATGTAGAGCGGCAAGCTCCCCCAGATGAAATAGGCCCCCAGGCCGGCAAAGAATCCGAGGCGAGTTTCAGCGCTCATGGCCGAGCGCGTAGCACTGAGCCATGAGGCAACGCCACCCAATTATTGCTGCGAAGCATTTCAGTTTGTCGAAACGGGCTGCTTCTCTGGCTTCAGGACGCCGCGATTGAGCAGTTCTTCGGCAATCTGGATCGCGTTCAGGGCTGCGCCCTTGCGGAGATTGTCGGAGACGCACCAGAAGGCGATACCGTTTTCGACCGTCGGGTCCTTGCGGACGCGGGAGATATAGGTCGCCCACTCACCGACGCATTCCTTCGGCGTGATGTAGAGCTCTTCTTCCGGATCATCGACCAGCATGATGCCGGGGCTTTCGCGCAGGATTTCCTTGGCCTTCTTGGCGCTCAATGGGCCTGCCAGTTCGACATTCACCGCTTCGGAGTGGCCAACGAAGACCGGCACGCGCACACAGGTGGCGACCAGTTCGATGGACGGGTCGAGGATCTTCTTGGTCTCGACGCGCATCTTCCATTCTTCCTTGGTGAAGCCATCATCCATGAAGACATCGATCTGCGGGATCACGTTGAAGGCGATCTCCTTCTGGAAGACTTCCGGGGTCGGCTCGTCATTGACGAACACGCCGCGCGTCTGGTTCCAGAGTTCGTCCATCGCATCCTTGCCCGCCCCGGACACGGACTGGTAGGTCGAGCAGACGACGCGCGTGATGCCGACGGCATCATGCAGCGGCTTCAGCGCCACGACGAGCTGCGCGGTCGAGCAGTTCGGGTTCGCGATGATCATCTTCTTCTTGTAGCCCAGCACCGCTTCGCCATTGCATTCCGGCACGACGAGCGGCACGTCCGGGTCCATCCGCCAGGCGGACGAATTGTCGATGGTGATCGCGCCAGCCTTGGCAATCTTCGGGGCCCATTCCTTGGCGGTGGCGCCGCCAGCCGACATCAGGACGAGGTCAACCTGCGAGAAGTCGAACTGTTCAATATCGTGGCATTTCAGGGTGCGGTCGCCATAGGAGACTTCCTTGCCCAGGGACCGCCGGGACGCTACCGCAAAGACTTCATCGGCTGGGAACATGCGTTCTTCCAGAATGTTCAGCAGTTCGCGTCCGACATTACCTGTTGCGCCGACGACTGCGATCCGAGTGGCCATGATATTCCTGCTCCTAAAAATGAACCGGGCTTATGGCGCATCTTTGAGGCATTTTAAAGCCTGTTGCCAATGGGTCGCTGCTGAGGCAGACCGGACACAACCCGGAATTGGGAGCCGACACCGTGCTTGATGACGTGATCAATCGCTACCTTGCCTGTTACAATGCCCGCGATATCGAGGGAATGCTCGAGTGCGTGACGCAGGATGTTGTCTTCGAGAACATCTCGAATACGGGCCAATCCATGCGGCTCGACGGCAAGGACATGATGCGCCAGGTGGCCGAATTGTCCGGCAATGCCTTTTCCTATCGGCGCCAGAGACTGGTCAACATCGTCAGCGGTGGTGGCAAGGCGGCGGCCGAAATCGAGTTCGAAGGCAAGGCCGCCGTGGACCTGCCCAACGGCATCAAATCCGGCGAGACGGTCAAGGTACGCGGCGCAAGCTTCTTCGAATTCCGCGGCGACCTGCTCTGCCGGATCGCGGATTACAGCTAATCGCCATGCAACAAGCGACCGATTTCCTGGACGAGACCCATGCACTGGGCGAATTGATCGCGCCCTTGTCTGATGCGGACTATCTACAGGAAACGGCCTTCAAGAGCTGGACCATCGACATGGTGCTCCGCCATTTGCATTTCTGGAACACGGCCGCCCTGCTCTCCGTCAAGGATGAAGCCGCCTTCCAGGCCCTCGTCTCCGGCCTCACCGACGCGCTTCGCAAAGGCGCGCTGCCGGACCATGAACGGGCACATTTCAATGGCCTGTCCGGCCGCGCCCTGCGGGAAGACTGGCTGGCGATGGCCCGCGAGACGGCCGATGTGTTCGCACAAACCGATCCGTCCCAGCGCCTGAAATGGGTCGGACCCAGCATGAGCGCCCGGTCGTCAATCACGGCCCGGCTGATGGAAACATGGGCGCACGGACAGGAAGTCTATGACCAGCTAGGCGTGGTCCGCGAGAATGCTGACCGCATCCGGAATATCGTCGTGCTCGGTGTGAACACATATGGCTGGACCTTCGCCAATCGGAATCTGCCGGTCCCGGAGCCCATGCCCCATCTGGTTCTGACGGCCCCGTCCGGCGAAATCTGGACCTATGGAGACGCGCAGGCCGGCGAGCGCATTGAAGGTCTGGCAGAAGAGTTCTGCCAGATTGTCACGCAGGTGCGTAACATTGCCGACACCAATCTCTCCGTATCCGGTACAAATGCAAGCGCATGGATGGAACACGCGCAATGTTTCGCCGGTCCACCCCAGTCGCCCCCTGCCCCCGGAACACGCCAAATTCGCAACTAGGCGACCTGCCTAGGCCGGCATCATCGCAGGATGACGAAGCTCCGGTGAAAGGCCATCGCCCATCAGGTCGATGAAGTTCTCCGAATAGAAGCGCTCTACACCGCGGGCTGACGTCCCTTTCAGGCTTTCATCGAACCGTTTGAGGGGATTTCGGCCGCCTTCGACATGCGGGTAATCGGACGAAAACATGCAGGTCTCTTCGCCAGCATTGGCAATGATCCAGCCCGCATCCTCGTGCGGATAAGGCGCGACGCGCAATTGTCGCCGAACGATTTCCGAAGGCTTTGCCGACAGGTTCTGCAGGCGCTCCTCATTGCGCATGAAGGCATGAGCTGCCGAATCCAGCGATCTCATCCAGCCCGGCAACCAGGACGCTCCCAATTCGATGGCGCCCCATTTCAGGTTCGGGAACCGGTCGAACACGCCGTCGAAGATCAGTGTCGCGAGCGTTTGCATGGCCGCTTCGGGAATCGGCATGTAACTGACCGAGGTGAAATTGTCGTCGCCCCCATGAAAGTCGGGCACGGGCGGCAAGCCGTTCTTCTTGTAGACGGGGTTCAGCTTTGTCTCCCCACCGACATGAAGCACGACCGGCAATCCGGCCTCCTCGGCCATCGCCCAGAGCGGGTCCAAGGCGATATGACTTGGAGCATGGTTCTGCGGGCATCGGCTCGGCACCATCAACGCCTTGGCCCCCAATTCGATGGCCAGCTTGGCCGAGGACAGCGTCCGATGAAACTCTTCCAGCGGAATATAGGCGACGGGCAAGAGCCGCGGATCGACGCTGCAGACATCGGTCATCATCCGGTTATGGGCATCGGCGGCAGCGTAGCAGAGGTCCATATCGTCGCCCTGGTCGAGGCCGAAATTGCCCAGGCACTGCGTCGTGAAGACAAGCTGGCTGGCAAATCCGAGCCCGTCCAGCGCATGGGAACGGTCATCCCGAAGCCAGGCGCCCTGTGCTTCGTAATTCTTCCGCAACATCAATTCACCGTCGGCGTCAGCCCGGAACCCGGCATCGCTCTGGAGGGCAAGGCGCTCACGGATCCAGTCGGCGCGTTCCGCCAGAAGGTCCCGCATCTGTGGCGTTTCCCGGAAGCGGGCCAGCAGGCGCTTGTCAAAATACGGATCCAGGCAATCCACCGGCTCCATCAGATGGCTGTCTGCATCATGAATCAGCCGACCACTCGCATACGTCATTACATTCCTCCCTTTTATTTTGGAGAAATGCTCTCATGCAAGGCGCGGCAGGGCAAGAAGTACGCGACCCCTTAAAGGGCGGAGATAATCGCGTCGGTCATCTGGCGCGTAGACAATTCGCCGCCCAGATCACGCGTGCGCGCGCCATCTTCCAGCGCCTTGCCGACCGCTGCGAAGAGGGTGTCGGCAACCTTCTCCCTGCCGAGCGACCAGCGCAGCGCCATTTCAAATGACAGGATCGCTGCACACGGATTGGCAATCCCCTGCCCGGCAATATCCGGGGCAGAGCCATGCACCGGTTCATACAGGCCCGGCGTGCCCTCTGCCCCGAGGGAGGCCGATGGCAACATGCCGATCGACCCGGTCAGCATCGCAGCCTCATCGGACAGGATGTCCCCGAACAGATTGCCAGCCAGGATCACATCAAACTGCTTCGGCGCGCGGACCAGCTCCATTGCGCAGGCATCGGCGTACATGTGGCTCAGCTCGACACCCCCGCCGAATTCCGCATGGGCCAGCGTTACTTCCTGACGCCAGAACAGCCCGGTCTCCATGACATTCGATTTCTCGACCGAACAGACGCGCCCATCACGGCCACGCGCAATTTCGAAGGCGACCCGGGTCACGCGCTCGATTTCGGGGTGCGTGTAGATCGATGTGTCATAGCCGCGGCGCAGACCGCCCTTCTCGTCGATCCCGCGGGGCGTACCGAAGTAAACACCGCCTGTCAGCTCCCGGACAATCATGATGTCGAGCCCTTCGACCACTTCGGGCTTCAGGCTGGACGCGCTGACCAGGGCAGGAAAGCAGAAGGCGGGCCGGAGATTGGCGAACACGTCCAGACCCTTGCGCAAGGCAAGCAGCCCCGCTTCGGGGCGCTTGTCACGCGCTGTGCCTGTCCATTTCGGTCCGCCCACGGCGCCGAGCAGGACGGCGTCTGATTTGAGCGCACGCTTCAGCGTTTCATCTGTCAGCGGGGTGCCGTGCGCATCATAGGACGCGCCTCCGACAAGGCCTTCTTCCAGTTTGAGATCAGGCGCGAGCACGTCCACCAGGCGCCGGACTTCGGCCATAACTTCCGGGCCAATCCCGTCTCCGGGCAGCAGCAGCAAGGTCTGTTTCACGTTCGCACTCCACTCATGTTCAGATAATCAATATCTCGCCGCACCTAGTAGCGGGCGCAGTGCGAAGGAGCAATGCTGTCGGGCGCGGGCGACCTCGCGTCAGATCGGCACAGAGCCACGACGATACGGGCCTATCCAGTCTGGCGAGGGCTACATTCCCTGTTCGCGTGGCACAGGTGTATACCGGCCGTCGACCTTATCCTTGAATTCCTTGGCCTGTTCCTTGTTGCGCTCGTCAATTTCAACCCAGGTCGCCTTATTGTTGCACACGCGCTTCGGCAGCATCGACCCGAACTCCTTGATGGAGCGACACTCTTGCTTGGCGCCTTCTGCGAGCGTCATCTCTTCAGACGCGCTCGAGCTTGCACACGCCGCTACAGACACCACCATTCCGCCCATCAAAGCGATCCATGCCAATTTCATTTACGTCTCCAGGTCCAGGATTATCGTTTAATCAGTTCACCCCTATCGGGGGGATGAGCATGGTGCAACGGGCCAAATGGCCGGACCAATGGATCGGATGGTTTTACCGTCCCGTATCCCCGGCCGCGTGCATTCTGTTCCAGCTATTGGCGAGGACGGGTGGGAATGGAAACTTCTTTTGGCGGAATCGGCATATACCGGTCATTCACGGCACTGTCGAAGGCGGCCGCCTGTTCCCTGTTCCGCTCTTCGATCGCCGCCCAGGTCGCCTTGTTGTTGCAGACTCGCTTCGGAAGGATCGTGCCGGATCGTTCCACATTGCGGCATTCAACTTGAGCGCCCTCTTCGAGGCTCATTTTGTCGGACGTCGTGGAACTGGCGCAACCGGCGGCCAGCGCCATTGCTGCGATCATTGCGGGAAGCCAAGCTACCTTCATGAACACCTCCGCTAAAAATTGCCGAGGAAATCAAATACCACACATCAACTCAAGCGCGAAACGAGCATCCTGATTCCTCAGGATGCGTCGTCCGGAGTCTCAGGCGGAGGGGTCTCGTCGCCCGGCTCTGCAGAAGGTTCAGGATCCGGCAGGGTGACATTGACTTCAGGCTTCACGCTGAACGGATCCGTGTGACATGCGGCAACAGCGGCGAGAAACATGCCGCCCATAACCATCAGACCAAGTTTCTTCATGTCACGCTCCTATACGCACGGGCTCAGCTGGCCTTTTCGAGCCAGGGCATGGATACCCGGCGCTGGGCCTCGAATGTGTCAATCTCGCCAGCAGCGGTCAACGAACTGCCGATTTCATCAAGGCCTGCCATCAAATTGGACTTTCGGCCTGCATCCACCTCAAACGCATAGATCTCGCCATCCGGACCCGTCACGATTTGCGCCTCAAGATTCACGGTGAAGACATGGTTGGAGCCTCCCGCCTGGTCTGCCAGTTTCTGGCAGACATCTACCGGCAGGCGCACCGGCAGGATGCCGTTCTTGTAGCAATTATTATGGAAGATGTCAGCGAAGCTCGGCGCGATCACACAAGTGATCCCCTGGTCCAGCAGCGCCCAGGGCGCATGCTCGCGTGAAGACCCGCAGCCGAAATTCTCGCCCGCAATCAGGATGCTCGCCGTGGCGTATTCTGGCCGGTTCAACACGAAATCCGGCCGCGACGAGCCATCAGACAGCGTTTTCAATTCGTGAAACAGGCCCTTGGACAGGCCGGTGCGTTCAGTGGTCTTCAGGAACTGCTTGGGGATGATCATGTCCGTGTCGACATTCGACATCGGCTTGCCCTTTTCGAGCAGCGGCGCAGCGGTTCCGGTAAGTTGGGTAAAGGCTTTCATGAGGCGTGTCCTAGCGTGAAGAATGCGCGATGAACAGGGTCGGCACGCCAAGCGTCCCGTCCCGGACCGTGAAGACAGTGGAGCCCGGCTTGCGCCCCGTGCGCTGGCCGGACACATCGAAGCCGGCGTCCGTGAGGCGCGCATGAGTGGCGGACAGATCGTCCACAGCCCATGTCAGCCCCCAGATACTGTCCGGTGCAGCGGGATCATGGTCTTCCCCAAGCCGATGGATCACTTCAAAGGTCAGTCCGCCCGTGCGGAAGAACAGGAAGCGCGTCTTCCATTCTTCCCGCGTCCGGTCCAGCGCGAGATCCAGTCCCAGCCGGGCGCCATAAAGCCCAAGCGCCCGGTCCGGATTGGGGGTATTGATGACGATGTGATCCAGTGTGGTGGCGCTGCTGGCTGGCACATCGATCACGCGCAGCGCCTCTTCCGGAGAGATGAGGAAGGTCTTCACACCGGCTGTTTGGGAATCGACACAGCGAAAACGCGTCCATTTCCGTGTTTTCCCATCGATTTCATTTGTGCTGGCACCCTCAATGATATCACTCGGCATCAGGCCGCGACGGATCAGCTTGTGGTGGGCAGCAGAAATGTCGGCGGTGCCGAAAGCGAGGCTTTTCAGGCCGGGGCCCTCGCCTGAGATGATTTCCCGCAGACGGTCGGCCACCGGCCCCTCCCCGTCGGGGGCCATCAATTCGAGACTCGTATTCTCCAATCGGAAAATCGCCGTCGCAGCGCCATCCGCCGAGGCACGCCAGTCCGCCGATCGCCCGAGCAGGCTTTCATAGACGGCCGTCGCGGCCCCGATCTCCGGACAGACCAGAACGAAATGGTCGAGACCTGTAATCATGATGGTCTAGAGACCCTCGAACAGCGCCGTCGAGACATAGCGCTCGGCAAAGCTCGGCAGGAAGACGACCAGCGTCTTGCCGTCCATGTCTGCCCGCGTGCCGACTTTGACCGCAGCCGCAGCGGCTGCGCCAGAGGAGATACCGCCCGGAATGCCTTCCAGCCGGGCCAGCTTGCGGGCCATGGCGAAGGATTCCTCGTTCGACACTTTCACCACTTCGTCGATCAAATCTGTTTCCGCATTGGCGGGGATGAAGCCCGCCCCGATGCCCTGGATCATGTGCGGTCCGGGCTCACCGCCGGAGAGGACCGGGCTGCCTTCCGGCTCAACGGCCAGCATTTTAAGGCCAGGCTTGCGCGCCTTCAGCACGCGTCCACACCCGGTAAATGTGCCCCCCGTGCCGATGCCGGCAATCACCGCATCCACGGCGCCATTCGTATCGACCCAGATTTCTTCGGCCGTCGTCAGCTCGTGGATGGCCGGATTGGCGGGATTATCGAACTGGCTCGGCATCACTGCGCCGGGCGTCGCCTCCAGGATTTCCTTTGCCTTTGCGATGGCGCCGCCCATGCCCTTCTCTTTCGGCGTCAGCTCCAGCTCCGCGCCAAGATAGGCCAGCATCTTGCGGCGCTCGATCGACATGGATTCCGGCATGGTCAGGATCAGGCGGTATCCCCGGCTCGCCGCAGCAAAGGCAAGGCCGATGCCCGTATTGCCGGAGGTCGGCTCAACCAATACGCCGCCGGGCTTCAGCTTGCCGTCGGCTTCCAGCTGCAACACCATGTTCAAGCCGATCCGGTCCTTCACGCTCGCCAGCGGATTGAAGAATTCGCATTTGAACAGCAGGTTTGCCTTGATGCCTTCGGCCTCGGCGAATTTCGGCGCGGCGACCAGCGGCGTCGATCCGACCGTTTCAAGGATAGACGCGTAAGTACGACCGCGCGGGCCATCCAGTGTGACGTTACCGGGCAGGCTGACAGGATTGCTCATGGGTCCACTCCATTTGTTGCGGGACAATTTTGGCCGAACTATCTGCCCTCGCCCTTCGAGAGGCAACTGTAAGCTGGGTTTAGCCTATCACCCCCTGGATCGCAGCACGCGCCGCAAGGGTTGGGCTCATCAGATGGGTGCGGCCGTCGCGGCCCTGACGCCCTTCAAAGTTCCGGTTGGAAGTCGACGCGCACCGCTCGCCCGGCGCCAGCGTGTCGGGATTCATGCCGAGGCACATGGAACAGCCCGGCTCGCGCCATTCAAATCCGGCTTCGAGGAAGATCTCGTCCAGCCCTTCGGATTCGGCTTGCGCGCGGACAAGGCCGGACCCTGGCACGACCATGGCGCGCACGCCTTCGGCCACAGTGTTGCCCTTGGCGACTTCGGCGGCTGCGCGAAGGTCCTCAATCCGGCTGTTCGTACAGGAACCGATGAAAACGCGCTGGACCGGGGTGCCTTTAATGGGTGTCCCGCCTTCGAGGCCCATATAGGCCAGCGCGCGTTCACAGGCTGCGGCCTTGACCGGATCACTGAAATCTTCCGGCTTGGGAATAATGCCCGACAAGGGAATTGCCTGTTCCGGGCTGGTGCCCCACGTCAATGTCGGCTCGACCTCTTCGCCCTTGATGTGGACGATCTCGTCAAACACGGCATCGTCATCCGAGTAGAGCGTCGTCCAGAAGGATTTTGCCACATCCCATGCGCCGCCCTTTGGCGCGGCCGGCCGGCCCTTTATGTATTCGAACGTCGTCTCGTCCGGCGCCACGAGACCCGCGCGGGCGCCGCCTTCGATGGCGAGATTGCACAGCGTCATGCGCCCTTCCATGGAGAGGTTACGGATCGCATCGCCGCGATATTCCATCACATATCCCGTGCCCCCGGCCGTGCCGATGACCGAGATGATGTGCAGCGCGAGGTCCTTTGCGGTCACGCCCTCCTTCAGGCTGCCGGAAACCTGAATGGCCATGTTCTTGGACTTGCGTGCGCGCAGGGTCTGCGTGGCGAGCACATGCTCAACCTCGGACGTGCCGATGCCATGCGCCAACGCGCCGAAAGCGCCATGCGTGGACGTGTGGCTGTCACCGCAGACAATCGTCATGCCGGGCTGGGTACGCCCCTGCTCCGGCCCGACGACATGCACGATGCCATTGCGGATGTCGCCCATCGGGAAATATTCGATGTCATATTCGGCAACATTACGGGTCAGCGTTTCCAGCTGGTTGCGCGCATCCGGATCGGTCACGCCGGCAAGGCCGGCGGCCTGGTTCTCGGTCGGCGTGTTATGGTCTGCGACCGCCAGCGTCAGGTCCCGCCGGCGTACGCCGCGCCCGGCAGCCTTCAATCCGGCAAAAGCCTGGGGCGTTGTGACCTCATGGATCAGGTGCAGGTCGATATAGAGCAGGCTTTCGCCGCTCTCATCGGTATGCACCAAATGCGAGTCCCAGATCTTGTCGTAAAGTGTCTTGCCAGCCATAGGGCCTCATCCTGTTATGTCGCGGCGCACCATAGCGGCGCGCGCCCGGCTGGGAAGGGGTCAATTGGCGATTGGCGACTCTTGATCACAGGACGGAGACAGGCGCACGGCCAGCGCCTTGAGTTCGTCCATGTCGAAATCGCCAGCAACGAGTATCTCACCGCCCGTGATCGTTTCCAGCACTCGGGGAGACATGATGGTTTGAGTGTCCACCCGCAAGGGCACGACGTCACCCATGCGGGCGGCGGTAATCGATTCCAGCTTTTCCGCGCCGGTCTCGTCCAGATGGATGGAGAGGGCGGGCCGCCCTGTGGCGTCCGTCACAGCCGAGGCCTGCACCTGATAGGGCGCGAACCGTGTGTCTCCGATGGTGAGGATTCCCTGGGCGATGCCCGGCGGGCGGCAGGCGGGCATGGTGAGACGCAGCGTATCGTCAGCGGGCTCACAGGCAGGCAAGAGGGACAAGGCGGCGAGGGTCAGGCTGAGACGTCTCATGCCGTCAAGAGTGGCATAGAAACTCCAGCCCCAAAAGTGAAAACGCCCCAACCGTGAGGTGGGGCGTTTCATCAATCCTGGCGAATGGCCGGGATGTCTATTCTTCAGCGGCACCTTCGTCGGACGCTGCAGCAGCGGCTTCAGCTTCAGCGGCCGCAGCGGCGGCTGCCTCTTCAGCGGCTTTCGCCTTGGCGGCTTCGTCGCGAGCCTTGGCAGCAGCTTCCTTGCGGGCAGCTTTCTCTGCGTCTTTCTGGCGGCGACGCTCGGTCTTCGACACGGCGATTTCCACCGTCTCGATGCCGTGACCCGTCGTACGCTCAGCGATACGGGCAGATTTGCCGCGACGGTCGCGAAGATAGTAGAGTTTCGCACGGCGCACGCGGCCCTTGCGCTTCACTTCGATGCTTTCAATCATCGGGGAAGCAAGTGGGAAAACGCGCTCGACGCCTTCACCAAAGGAAATCTTGCGAACCGTGAAGCTCTCATTGATGCCACCGCCTGCGCGGGCAATACAGACGCCTTCAAAGCGCTGGACGCGCTCACGGTCGCCTTCCGTGATGCGGACGTTCACGGCCAGCGTGTCACCCGGAGAAAATTCCGGGATATTCTTGTCGCCGACAACGCGGGAAAATTCTTCCGCTTCGAGCTGTTCAATCATGTTCATCGCCTGTCTCCGGCGGTTGTAATTCGTTGGTCTTGGAGTAAGCGGCGTATAAATCGGGGCGGCGGTCAATTGTCAACGACTTTGCGCTGTTAAACCGCCATTCTTGTATGCGTTTATGGTCCCCTGACAGCAGAACCTCCGGAGTCGGGTGGCCTTCCCACTCACGGGGCAGCGTATACTGGTCATGTTCCAGCAATCCGGTCTCGAAGGATTCCTCCTCCAGAGAGGCTTCGTTCCCCGCAACGCCAGGCAAGAGACGCACCACGGCCTCGGTCATCGCCATCGCCGCGACCTCGCCTCCGGCCAGCACGAAATCACCGATCGAAACCTCGCGCAGGCCCCGCGCGCGGATCACCCGCTCGTCCAGCCCCTCGAACCGGCCGCACATCATCACCATGCCCTCGCCGCCCGCAAACTCGCGCGCGAGCTTCTGCGAGAAGGCTTCGCCCCGCGGGGACAGATAGATGAGGGGCTTGCCGTCCGTGTTGATGCTGTCCAGCGCCGCGGCCGTCACGTCCGGGCGCAGCACCATGCCCGCGCCCCCACCAGCGGGTGGCGCATCGACATTCTTGTGTTTGCCGAGACCGAAGTCGCGCAGCTGGATGGTTTCATAGTCCCAGATGCCTTCCCGCCGCGCGCGCTCCAGGATGGAGACGCCGAGCGGGCCGGGAAACGCTTCGGGAAACAGGGTGATGAAACTTGCCTTGAACATACTCCGAGCCTTTAGCCTACCGTGTGCGCGCCGTCACGCTCGCCAGACCGTTGCCCAAATGGCTGGCTGCCCTCCTGACACCCAAGAGCAGAGCGGATCGCGACAGCGGTCGACAAAAGTTGACACATGTGTCACTTTTTTCTGGGAGGAATAAAATGACACAAACACTGCCGGGCCTCACACCCGAAGAAATTGGCCGCGTCCGCAAGCCCCTTGAAGAAGCCTGCACGTTGCCCCCCGCCGCCTACCTCAATGAAGACATGTACGCGCGCGAAACCGACCAGATACTTCGCAAGAGCTGGCTGCCTCTGGCACGCATCGACCAGATAGCCATGCCGGGGGACTTCATCTCGCTCGACCTGTTCGGCCAGCCGATCATGGTGGTTCACGGACATGATGGCGAAGTCCGCGTCATGTCCCGCACCTGCCTGCACCGCGCGGCCTTGCTGGCCGACGGAACCGGTAATCGGAAACTGTTCACCTGCCCCTATCACGCCTGGAGCTATGACACGTCGGGCCAACTTGTCCGCGCGCCCCTGATGGATGGCGCCAAAGATTTTTCAGAGTCCGGCTGCCGGCTGCCCCAGCTCCGTACGGAAATATGGGAGGGTTTCATCCTCGCCAATTTCGATCCTGACGCCGCCCCCTTCGCACCCCCGGTCGAAAGTTACCGCAAGTATTTCGAGAATTTCCGGCTCGCCGACATGAAGGTTGTCCACACGCTGGAATTCGACAGCGACTGGAACTGGAAAGTGCTGGTCGAGAATTTCATGGAAGCCTACCACCATATCGCCACACACTCCGAGACGTTCGAGCCCGCCTATCATGCGCGCGACTCCCGCGTGCCGGACAATGACGGCCCGTGGTCGATCCTGCACATGCCGGCGGCCCATGAGGAACTCCCGCCCGGCCTGCCACCGCTCGAGAGTCTTGAAGACTGGCAGGCGCGCGACCTGTTCGCCACCGCCATCTTCCCGCATTTCCTGCTCGGCATTCAGGGCAGTGTCGTCACCTGGTACCAGGTCTTTCCGCAAGGCGCCGGCAAGCTGCACCTGAAGATCCATATCTGCGTTCCCGCCGCCTACAGCGACATGGAAGGCTTTGACGAGATTGCGGAAGGCATGGCGCTGATGGTCTCAGCGATCCATCACGAGGATATCGGGGCGAATGATCTCGTCTGGCGCGGCCTCAACGCGCCGATGACACGGCAAGGCCGCCTTTCTCCGCTTGAGAAAGCCATCTGGCAGTACAATCAATGGTGGCTCGACCAGTTGGAAACGCCCTAGGCGTCGCCCTCCCAATCCGGCCAGTCGCGGAACAGGCCGAATTTGATATTGGTCACCATGGCATTCGCGCTGAAGTGCAGCGTATCGGTTTCACCGGACCGCGCGGCCGCGGCGCGAAACGCCGTGTCGAGTTGGGTGAGGTCGCGCGTCTCGATCATGATGTGGAACTCGCGCACATCGTCCGGCCGCAGGCCCAGCTTGCAGCGCATCATCCGCCAGGATTCAATGCGCCCTTCTGATTGCATGTGATCCAGAAACGCCGGCAGCGCCTTCGCAAAGGCCCGCTCGTCTGTTCCGGGCTTCAGGTCAAACCAGATATGATAGATATCCATGCCGCTTTCCCCTGCTGGTTCGCCCTGTACCTATCGCAAGCCGGCGACAATTGGCATAGTGCCGCAAGGAAGCGCGAGCCGGGAGACAAGTGAATGGGGATCATTGCGAGCGTTGCCGCCTTTCTCAGCCGAAAATCCGGTCCGCCCCCCAGACGGGAGCTGCCGGAGGTCTACAAATCCATGAGCGCGGCGGAACTGAAGGACGCAGCCTTGGCCGGGGACCTGCAGGCCGAGGCAGCCCTGCGCCAACGTGCAGAAGCAGCGGGTAAATGAGACTGGACCGGTAGGGCGCCAACCTCTACTCCAAACCTATGTCGCAAAGCCCCGCCCTCTCCGTCCTGATCCCGTTCTTCAATGAAGAAGGCAATGTGCACCCCGTGATCGACGAGGTGCATGAACAGCTGGCGGGGATCAGTTTCGAGATTGTCTGCGTCAATGATTGCTCGTCCGATGCGACCGAGCGGGAACTCGCGGAGGCAAAAGCGAAGCATCCGGAAACGGTCGTCGTGTTCAATCATGTCGCGCGCAAGGGGAAGTCCGCCGCGCTGTTCACGGGCCTCAAATCCGTGCGCGGCCAATGGGTTCAGCTACTTGATGGCGATGGCCAGAATGACCCGGCCGATACGGCCCGCCTTTGGAAAGACATCATCGTGCCGGGCGCCTCACCCCGGCTCGGCATCATTGCCGGCAAGCGCAACAGCCGGAATGATTCCGGATTCAAATGGGTGCAGTCGCGGGTCGCAAATGGCATCCGCCGGTTCGTCCTGCACGATGATGCGACCGATACGGGCTGCGGCTGGAAGCTGATCCGGACCGCCGCCTTCCGCGACCTGCCCTTCTTCGCCTCCATGCACCGGTTCCTGCCGGCCCTGATCAAGCGGGCGGGCTGGGATGTGCGCGAGGAGCGGGTGAATGACCGCAAGCGGCTCGCCGGGCAGTCGAAATACGGTTTTCTCGGCCGGTTGGGCGCGGGGATCTTTGACCTGATCGGCATGTTCTGGCTGATCCGCCGGGGCGGCTACGGCATCGCCCGCGAATGGCATGACCCGCGGGCGAATTAGACTCACGCTTTCCTAGTCCTTGTGAACCTCACCGCCCCGATTGCGCAGCGCTTTCGGCATGTTCGCCTTTGGCCGCTGCGGTTGCGGTTGCGGACGAGGCTGAGGCGCGGGACGCGCCTGCGGGCGGGGCTGCGGCGCGGCGCGGGCCGGCTGGCGCTGGGCCTGTGGCTTAGGCCGGGCCTGTTGCACCGGGCGCACTTGCGGTTTTGGCCGCGCCTGCTGTTTCACCGGTTGCCGGACTTGCTGTCGGGTCTGCGGCTGGGCACGGGGTTTCACTTGCTGGCGCGTCTGGACTTGAGGACGTTGCGGGATTTGACGCCGCTCCGTCTGGGTGTTCCTCAGCGCCTTGGGACGTGAATTCATATCCACTTTTTGCGGCGGGCGCGGCGTCGTTGCGGGCCTGCGCTCCGTTTGAATGCGGGTGCGCTGTGCTGCAGGCGGTTGCACCTGACGCACTTGTGGGCGCTGGGCTGCGGGACGGCTGGGCTGAACGGCCCGCACATTCGGGCGCGAGCGCTCAGCCGAGCCGATATTGGCGCGCTGCGGACGACCGGGCACAGCCTGGGGACGGCGCAATTGCCTGGCGTCCTGGGCCTGCGGGCCACCCGCGAGAGCGTTAGGCGCGGTGCGGGTCACAGTGCCGACCTGCCCGCCCCTGCGGTCTCCGCGATTGCCATTGCGGCCCTCATCCCCACGACCTCGGTCCGCATAGCCGCCATCATTGCGTCCACCCCGTCCATCATGGCGACCATCGCGCGGACGATCTCCGCGATCCCCACGAGGTCTGTCACCCACCGGCCGAATGGACGAGATATTGTCGTTCAGGCGAATGCCATTCAACCGGTCGGTCGAGGCGTCTACAATCTGGCAGCGGCCCTTGTAGTTTGCGTGTTCACAAACCTCCCACTGGCCTGACCGGATGCGCAGCGACGAAATATTGTCGTTGAACCGATACCGGCTGAGATCGGAGATGCCCTTGTTCAGGCCGAGCGAAGCGCCGCGTTCGTAGGAATCCGTGTACAGCGTCACCGCGCCTTTGCGCGCGCCGTAATGACCCTTCAGCGGCGGACGCTCCTTGCGGTAATTGTGGTGGCCATAATGAGGATTGGCCCCGTAGCGGGTCCACCCAAAGCCATATGGCCCGTGGCCCAGCCCTGGACTGTAATAGCCGTAAGATCGGTAACTGGGCGAATAGCCATAATGGTAGACGCTGATGCTCGTACTTGTGCCGTAGCCGTGGGAATAATTGTCGGAGCCATAGCGCGCATTATCGGCGTACCGGATATAGCCGGACTGATCGCGCGTGAACATCAGGCCGTGCTCGGCCTCGGTGTATTCGTAAATCGGGCGGACCGAACTCAGCTCACCCTCCAGCCCATACCAGCCGAGATCCTGGACATCGCCGCGAACGAAGACGCAGCGGCCGGTGAAATCGCTGTGCTCGCACAGCTCCCACGCCCCTGACAGGACAGCCACAGAGCGGGCACGGTCGTTGAAATAATAGTCATTCAGAGAATAGGCAGGATCGAAGACTTCCCGCACTTCACCGCGAAAATCCTCACCGCTGAACAGCATCAGACCAGCGGGCTGATCATTGGTCTCGTATTGCGCAACTGCAGCGCCCGCAACAGTAAGCGGGAGAGCAAGGACGGCGCCGAAGCGGATCAATCTGGCGAACATGGGCAGTTACCTCATTCTTAACGTACCCTTTATGGCAGGATGCGCCTGAACGAGCGGCAACATGGGTCAATTGCCCGTGTCAGCCTCATCGCCAGGCGCGGCCCATTCGGCCAGATCCGGAATGATGAGGCGGGATGTGGCAAGGTCCACGGTCGGCACATCGGCCAGCGTGAAGGGCACGAGAACCGTGTCGCCGCGATCAGCCAAGCGGACTTCGAGCAGATCGTCTGCGCCGAAATTCTGCACGGCTTTCACGGTCCCGGCGGGCTCGCCGCCCCCCGCAAACACCTGCAGGCCGACCAGGTCCTCGATGTAGAATTCGTCATCATCTGTTTCAGGAAGTTGCGCACGGGGAACATGCAGAAGCGTGCCGCGCATGGCGTCCCATTCTTCCTTTTGCTTCTGCTCTTTCGGGCGGACAATGAAATGGTCCTTGCCGGACCGCGCCGATTGCGGGGTCAGCACAGGTTTTCCGGCTTCATCGGTCAGTACACCATAGGTGAACACATCATCCGGGTCGGCGGTGAAGCTTTTCACCCGCACATCGCCGCGTACGCCGTGGGCGCCCTTGATGACGCCCACGACAATAAGTCTCTCAGTGTTTGATTTCGCGCTCATGCCGCTTCTCTAGCGACCGAATGGCGGAGCGCAAGCAGGCAAGCGCCGTATCAGCGCCAGCCATCATAGGCGCGGATGGAGGAAATATTGTCATTCATCCGGATCGGCTTCAGGTCACCGGCTCCGCCCTGCAATACTTCGCACCGGCCGCGATAGTTCGCATGCTCGCAGACCAGCCAGCTGCCCCCGGTAACGAGAAACGAGCTTGCGCGGTCATTGAATCGGTATTGGCTGAGGTCTGGAATATCCTGCTGGACCTCGATCCCCTGCCCGCGCTGAGCGGAATCCGGGAACAGGACAAGACCGGCAGTCCAGCCGCCACGACGTCCCCGGCTGTTGCCATGCCCATTGCCGCGATAGGTGGCCGGGCGAAGCGAAGACACATTATCGTTCAGGCGATAGGCATTCAACCGATCCGTACTGGCGTCGACGATCTCACACCGGCCCCGGAAATTGGCATCGGTGCAAAGCTCCCAGGCGCCGGACTGGATCACGATGGAAGACGCGCGATCATTGAAGCGGAGTCGGGCAAGGTCCGGCTCGGCGCCGTGGATGCGCAAGCCTTCGCCGGAAAACCCGGAATCGGAATAGAGGACAGCGCCGCTGCCGCCACCCCGATAGGACGTATCATGATACTGCCCACGGTCCGCGCAGGCAGGAAGCGCAACGGCCGCCATGCCGAGCGCCGCCATCGGCAGGGTTTTGAACAATCTGGTCTTGAGCATCTCGGGTCTCCTTTCAGGTTGTCTCTGGTTTTAGAGGAAGCGACCTGAACGGCGATTTTGTTCCCTGTTGCTCAGGGTTCAGAGACCCGGCATCACGCGCACGAAAAAGGCCGGCACCCCAAAGGGCACCGGCCATATCCCGAGACTGGAAAGCCAGTCTTATTCCGAAGCTGCTTCCTCAGCAGGCGCTTCGGCCGGCGCTTCTTCAGCAGCCGGTGCTACTTCAGCTGGAGCCGCAGCGGCTTCAGCAGCCGCTTTTGCCTTCTCGGCTTTCTCTTCAGCGCGTTCCTGAGCTTTCTTGCCCGGCTCACCCTTTTTCGGGTTGCTGCCGTGCGCCCATTCTACGATTGGCTTGCCGTCCAGTTCGATCTTGGACAGGAAGCGTGCGACGCGCTCGGTCGGCTGGGCACCCTTGCGGAGCCATTCGGACGCTTTCTCGGCATCGATCTGGACGCGGAATTCCGAATCTTTTGGAAGGCGTGGATCATAGGAACCGATTTTCTCGACGAAACGGCCGTCGCGCGGGGCGCGGGCATCCGCGATGACCACGGAATAGAAGGGGCGTTTCTTGGACCCGCCACGGGCGAGTCGGATCTTGAGGGCCATATGTGTATCTCCTGTAAGTCTGGCGTCTCGGGGTCGTATTCTCAGTCGTCGGTCTCAAGACCGCGAATGTGCTCATGATGGCGGATAACTTCCGCTACGATGAAATTCAGTAGTTTCTCGGCAAAGGCAGGATCGAGTCCGCTTTCCTGGGCCAGCTGGCGCAGCCGATCGATCTGGCGCGCCTCGCGATCCTTGTCCGCAGGCGGCATATTGTGCACGGCCTTCAGCTTGCCGACTTCCTGCGTCGCCTTGAAGCGCTCGGCCAGGGTGTGGATGATGATCGCATCCAGATTGTCGATGCTGGAGCGCAGCTTGGTCAGCTGCAGCAGGGCGAGCGCATCAGTGTCTGTGTCTGTGTTCATTTCTTCTTCCCTCCGCCGAGACCGGGAAGGCCGCCCATGCCCGGAGGCAAGCCGCCGCCACCAAGACCCGGCAGGCCGCCTGCGCCGCCACCCATCTTGGCAAGGTCGCCCGGCGAGATGCCAGCGGCCTGCGCCATGTTCATCATGTTCTTCATGCCGCCCTTCTGGCGCATCTTCTTCATCATGCCGGCCATCTGCTGGTGCATCTTCAGCACCTTGTTGACGTCCTGCACGGTCACGCCCGCGCCGGCGGCAATCCGCTTGCGGCGCGAGGCATTCAGAATGGCGGGCTTACGACGCTCCTTGCGGGTCATCGACAGGATGATCGCTTCCTGGCGCTTCAGCACATTGTCGTCGAGATTGGCCGAATCCATCGCAGCCTTTGCCTTGCGCGCGCCGGGCAGCATGCCCATCAGGCCGCCAAGCCCGCCCATGCGCTGCATCTGGCGGAACTGGTCGGCCATGTCCTCAAGGTCGAACTCGCCCTTGCGGAGTTTCTCCGCCATGCGTTCGGCCTTTTCGGCGTCCATCTGCTCGGCGGCTTTCTCGACCAGCGAAACAATGTCGCCCTGTCCGAGAATGCGGCCGGCGACGCGCTTGGCATCGAAGGCATCAAGGCCGTCAAGCTTCTCGCCGACACCCATGAATTTGATCGGCAGGCCGGTGACGGCCCGCATGGACAGCGCGGCGCCGCCGCGGCCATCGCCATCCATCCGTGTCAGGACAAGGCCGGTCAGCGGCAGGCGCGCATGGAAACGGCTGGCGGTTTCGACGGCGTCCTGACCGGTCAGGGCATCGGCCACGAGCAGCGTTTCGGACGGGTTCGCGATCTGCGCGATCTCCGCCACTTCATTCATCATCTGCTCGTCTATCGTCGTGCGACCGGCCGTATCGAGAATAAGCACGTCATAACCGCTGATCTTGGCGGCGTTCAGGGCGCGACGGGCAATGTCTGCCGCCAACTGACCCTGAATGATCGGCAGGGCACTGACATTCTCGTTGCATTGGTCAGCGAGGATGGCGAGCTGTTCCATCGCCGCCGGACGGCGCGTATCGAGCGAGGCGAGCAGGACGCGCTTGCGTTCCTTTTCCGACAGGCGCTTGGCGAGCTTGCCGGTGGTCGTCGTCTTACCGGAGCCCTGAAGGCCCGCCATCATGATGATGGCCGGCGGGCTGTCGATGCGCAGGCTGGTGTCGGCCTCTTCGCCGCCGAGCATGTCGACCAGCGCGTCGTAAACAATCTTGATGACTTGCTGGCCAGGCTTCACCGAGCGGATGACTTCCTCGCCCACGGCGCGCGAGCGCACACCCTCAATGAAGTCCTTGACCACAGGCAGGGCGACGTCGGCCTCAAGCAGGGCAACCCGGATTTCGCGCAGGGCGGCGCTCACGTCCTTTTCAGACAGTGCCCCGCGGCCCGTCAGGCCGTCGAAAATTCCTCCAAGGCGTTCGCTCAGCGTGTCGAACATCTTTGTCGCTCCTTTGCCGTCTGTCAGAGAGTCTGACATAGGCGCTTAAACCCATTGCACAAAGCAGAAGAGCCCCGCTGAGCGACACTTCGCCGGGCGGGGGGCCTCGCTGACCTCATGGATCAGTCAAAGCGCGCTTTTCGTAATTTGCGCAGATGTTGGCGCGCCTAAAGCACGCGGGGGCCCATGCGTCAAGCGAGTTGCAGCGCGCGCACCTGGTCTCGCAACAGGCTGATGGCGGCCTTGATCTCGTCTCCGACCAGGCTGAGGACGACCATATTCGCCCATGTGCCCCCGGCGGTGCGCATGTAATTGCGGATCAGCCCCTCGCGCTGGGCGCCCATCTTGGAAAAGGCGCGGATTGCGCGATCATTCTGTTCCGGCACGAAATAGGAGATCCGGCGGAAGCGGGCGGCGTGGGCGCGCGTAAGCAGGGCAAGCTGGGTCGCCGGGACAATCGCGGTGCCGCGATACTTCTCGGGATGCCAGACAAACCCGATTTCGAGCCGCCGGTGCGTTCGCGAAACCCGTTCGAACGCAGCGAGGCCCGCAAACTCTCCGGTCGCCTTGTCGATCACGATGAAGGGATAGAAGGTCTCGGTCGCCTTCAAGTCGAGGCTGTGATCCATATAGGCTTCGAGACTGGTGCCGGTCGGCATGACCGGCATCCATTGCCACATGGATTCAGCTATCCCGGTCGCGAGCACGACTTCCTTGTGTTCCGCCGTGAGCGTGTCGAGGCGAACCACATCATTTTCCGGAGCCGGGTCAGCGAGGTTCATATCTCAAATCATTAGGCCAGAGGCCGGACATGGCAAGCGAAACCACGCCCGACCTTGTAAGTTCTGATTTGGAATTCAATATAAGTTTCGAAATGGAACTTCAGTCGATCATTCCGTGCCAAACAATTGCCGGGTCAGATAGGTGAATTCCAGCGCCGAGCGCTTGGCACGCTCCTTCTGGTTCGCCGCGGCGGAGTGCCCGCCATCAATATTCTCATAATAGTAGAATGGCAGGCCGGCGGCCTCGAACTTTGCCGCCATCTTGCGGGCATGGCCGGGATGGACCCGGTCATCCTTGGTCGAGGTGACGAAGAAGGGCATCGGATAGTCCCGGGAGGCATCGAAATTCTGGTAGGGCGAGATGGTCTCGAGGAATTCGCGTTCTTCCGCCACATCCGGAGAGCCATACTCATCGACCCATGAGGCGCCTGCCAGCAACAGATGGTAGCGCATCATGTCGAGCAGCGGCACCTGCACCACGACCGCATTCCAAAGGTCTGGCCGCTGGTTCAGCATGACGCCCATCAGCAGGCCGCCATTCGAGCCGCCCATGATGCCAAGATGCTCCGGCGAAGTGACGCCCCGCGCGACAAGGTCTTCGCCGACCGAGATGAAGTCATCATAGATGCGCTGACGGTGCTGTTTCAGGCCAGCCTGATGCCATTCCGGGCCGAATTCGCCGCCGCCCCGGATATTGGCGAGCACATAGGCGCCGCCCTGTTCGAGCCAGAGCCGGCCCGTGACAGGACTATAGGACGGGTTCAGCGACACCTGGAAACCGCCATAGCCATAGAGAAGCGTCGGCGTGGTGCCGTCCAGGGACAAGTCCGCCTTACTGACGAGGAAATACGGAACGCGCGTCCCGTCTTTCGACGTCGCAAAATGCTGTGTCACTTTCAGGCCGGTGGCGTCGAATTTCGGCGGCAGGCTTTTCAGGGTCGTCACATTCCCCGTCGCCGCATTGTAAGAGAGCAGCGAGTCCGGGGTCAGGAAGTCTTCGTAATTGATGAAGACCGTTTCTTCCTCATCGCTCGCAAAGGCGATGTTCGCCTGTCCCGTACCGGGCAGCGTAACGGTTTCGAGCGTCCAGCCCGCTTCCCCTGCCTCGGCCCGCATCACCTTGCCCACGGCCGTGTCGCTGACGCCAAGCAGCAGCGCGCCCTTGGCAATGGAGACGCCTTCCAGGGCCTGCGTTTCGCTCGGGTGGAAGACGAGGGAAACAGGCGGCAATGTGCGGGTTTCCATGAAGGCATCGACGTTGAACGCAACCAGATCGCCGGACTTGAACGAAGCGTCCTGTCCTGTCGGGGCCCAGTCTTCCTGCAACGAGACCAGCAATTGCCCCTGATAGATGCCTTCCGGAGAGGATTTCGGCGGGATGGGCCATTGGACCGGATCGGTTTCGCCTTCCGGAAACCACCAATACCGTGTCGTGAAGAATGTGTCGGCCTGTGCAGCGCCCTGCAGGACGCGCCCGTCTTCCAGTTCCAGCGCCATCGGCCAGACGCCGACATCATCGGCCTCGCCGCGGATCAGCTCCTCGGCTGATTCCAGGGGTGCACCGCGCTGCCAGCGCTTCACAATGAAAGGATAGCCTGATGCCGTCAGCGTGCCCTCGCCCCAATCGGTCGCGATCAGCAGCGTGTCCGGACTGGCCCAGGCGCCGCCCTGCTTGGCTTCCGGCGTCACAAAGCCGTCTTCAACGAATTGCTTTGTCGACAGGTCGAATTCGCGCCGGATGATGGCGTCCTTGCCGCCATTCGACAGGGAGACCATGCATTTGTAGCCGGCCTCACTTCCCTTCGGGCGGAAACAATCGGCGCCCTTGTAGACCCAGTTCCTGTCTTCGGCTTCGGCCAGCTGGTCGAAATCCAGCACGGTTTCCCATTCGGGGGAGCCGGTTGCATAGCTTTCCAGCGAGGTACGGCGCCACAGGCCGCGGACATGCGTGTCGTCCTGCCAGAAATTGTAGACCATGCCGTCGCGGATCGTGCCGTAGGGAATACGCTCCGCCGACGTCAGCGCTTCAACGGCCGCCTTCTCATAGGCCGCATAATTCGGGTCGGCCTGCAGTTCGGCAAGAGAGCGCTCATTCTGGCCCCGCACCCAGCCAAGCGCGGCGTCGCCTTCAACGTCTTCCAGCCAGAGATACGGATCCTCGGCTGCGGCATCAGAGGCGTGCGAAGAAGGAATCGTGTCTGCCAAGGGGGTCTCCGTTGGGGGTTGGGTTCCGCAGGCCACAAGGGCCAGAAGGCTGAGCGGAGCGAAGCGAAATATTTGCGCATGGCCTCTCCGGGATCGGTAAGTCCTCATGGGTTAACTGGGCGGAACGACCTATAATTCCAGTCCTGTCACCCCAATTGCCCAAATCCTGCCGCGCAAGGGGGGCAATGGCATGCTGGGAAATTAGTCAATCCTTTCGAAGGTGATGCGTTCCACCAGCAGCGCGCGCGACTTCTCAGGCACGACCGGCCGGATAGCGAAATAGTCGAACCCCTGATCGCCGATATGGTCAGGCACCACATATTCGAAACTGAAATCCTCGAATCCCTGGGCAAGATCGAAGACCTGCCAGCCCGAATCGCCGTCCCGGCCAACCGAATAGTTTACCTTGGCCTGCATTGCGCCTTTCTGGTCAGCCGGGCGCATGCGGACTGTGCACCGGATGCGGCGTCCGGAGAACTGGACTTCGAGGTCGCTGGCGAGCCGAAAATGCGGCCCCTCTTCCGCGTCCGGCCCCAGCAGACCTGCCTGCGCTTCGATATAGAGCAGGTAGTCACCATCGCTGTCGCGCGCGAGTTCGGTTGTCGCGTCTCCGCCCGCCATCACCTTGTTCAGGAATTCCCCGTCGACCGTGATGAGGTCATAATTGGACCCGTCCCCCGTCACCGCCCCATCCGGCAGGCGGCCAATGGCCGGCCAGATGGCAAGCATGACCATGCCCACGGCAAGCAGAAGGGCCAGGGGGAAGAAGATCCGGTCTTTCATGAATGGGGCAACTCTTTCACAGTTCGGCGGTGGGAGCCGCTAGCCAAGGACTGGCACTCCTGTTAGCAGGAAGCCGAACGGTTTGGCGAGCCGTAGACGCCGTCTTGCATGAAATTAACGGGGGCGAGTTCCATGTCGAAATCGGCATTGCGACGCCGGGCCAAGGAGGCGCGTCACTGGCTGTTTGAAGCCTGCTTCCCGCTCTGGAGCGAGCGCGGCGTCAGCGAATCCGGCCTGTTTCGTGAAATGCTGTCCCTCGACCATATGCCTATGGCGGAAGAGTCTACACGCGTGCGTGTACAGGCCCGGCAAACCTTTGTCTTCGCACAGGCCGCCCTGCTGGGCTGGAAGCCCGACACGGCCCGCGACCTTGTGGAACAGGGTGTGCGTACACTGAGCGGCCTTGCCCGCCGGGAAGGCGGCCTCGTCGGGCACAGCATCAAGGCGGATGCCAGCGGCTTGGCCGATGAGACGCCGGACCTCTATGACCTTGCCTTCACTCTTTATGCGCTGGCCGTCTCCAGCCAGGCACTGGAAGACGGCAGCGGCGCGGTTGCCTCGGCGCGTGCATTGCTGGACGCGCTGGACCGGCGCATGAAGGACCGCACGAATGGCGGATATGCCGAAACCTTGCCGCCCCCCTCACGCCGCTCTCAAAATCCGCACATGCACCTGCTGGAAGCCTGCCTGGCCTTGCACCGGACCGACCCCGAAGGCGGTCATCTGGTGCGCGCCAGCCACCTCATCACTCTGTTTCACGAGAAATTCACGGCCGGCCCCGGCGGCCTGCTGGGCGAAGTCTTCGCCCCGGACTGGAGCGAAGGCCCCGGCGATGCCGCCCGGATCGTGGAGCCCGGCCATCAATTCGAATGGGTCTGGTTGCTCAACACCTATGCCGAAGCCGTTGGCGAACCCATGGCGCCGATTGCCGGCCGTCTCTACAGCTTTGCCGCCAGCACGCTGGACGAGGATGGCCGCGCCCTGCTGGAAGTCAGCCGGGAGGGAATCCCGCACGATTCCGGTCGGCGCAGCTGGTCGCAATCGGAAGCGCTGAAGGCCCATCTCGTCATGCTGGAAATGACCAATGATGACGCTATAGCCGCTGCCGCCTGCCGGAGCTTCGACATATTGATGGACGAGCATCTGACGCCCGAAGGCGGCTGGATCGAGCAGTATGATGGCGACGGTCATATCGTCTCGACCACCATGCCCGCCTCGACCGGATATCATGTGGCGCTCGCCTTTTCAGAGCTGATCCGCGTCATGGACGCTTGAACCGCGGCGTTTTTGCCCCGAAAAGGGCCCTGAACTGATCAAGAAGGAAATATTCATGCCCAGACTAGCGTTAGTCCGCCACGGCCAGTCCGAATGGAATCTGCAAAACCGGTTCACTGGCTGGTGGGACGCCGACCTGACCGAGAAGGGCGAAGCCGAAGCAAGGAAATCCGGCGACTTGCTCAAGGCGTGCGATGCTGATTTCCGTGCCGCTTTCACCAGCGTCCAGACGCGCGCCATTCGCACGCTCTGGCTGGCGCTGACGGAAATGGACCGCGTCTGGCTGCCCGTGACCAAGCATTGGCGCCTCAATGAGCGCCACTATGGTGGCCTGACCGGGCTCGACAAGGCCGAGACCGCCGCCAAGCATGGCGACGAGCAGGTCCATATCTGGCGTCGCTCCTATGACATCCCGCCGCCGCCCCTTGAGGCCGGCAGCGCGTTCGATCTCTCGGCAGACCCGCGCTACAAGGGCATCGACATTCCCAACACCGAAAGCCTGAAGCTGACGCTGGAACGCGTCCTGCCCTATTGGGAAGAGGCGATCACGCCGGTCCTGAAGTCGGGCACCGATGTCGTCATTGCGGCGCACGGCAATTCGCTGCGCGCACTGGTGAAGCACCTTTTCAACGTGGCCGATGAGTCCATTACCGGGATCGAGATTCCAACCGGCAATCCGCTCTACATTGAACTTGACGATGATCTGAAGCCAATTTCCGTCCGTTATCTGGATGCAGATCGCGGCAAGTCCTTGCCCGACCTGCCATGAGCCTTCGCCCGTCCCGGCGGCGCGACCGGCGCATGATGGGACGGGCCCACAGCCTGGCCCGGCTGAACCACGGCCTGACCGGGGCGAACCCGTCGGTCGGCTGTCTCATCCTTGACCGGAATGGCCATGTCGTTGGCGCGGGCGTCACCGGCCTTGGTGGCCGGCCCCATGCAGAAGAAATTGCCCTGGAGGAAGCCGGCGAGGCAGCGCATGGCGGCACAGCCTATGTCACGCTGGAGCCATGCCGTGAGCGCTCGCAAGGCGGCAAATCCTGCTCTGTGAAATTGCTGGAAGCGGGGATTGCGCGCGTTGTCTGCGCGGTCGAGGATCCGCATCCCGTCGCCAATGGCGGTATCCGCGCCCTCAGGGAGGCCGGAATTCACGTCCAGATCGGTCTCGGCCAGCGCGAAAGCCAGCGGCTCTACCGTAAATTCTTCGAAAGCGTCCTTTAGCCGGCGAATGGCCCGGCATGGGCGATGATCTTTTCGTAGAACGCCACCGAATCCCGTTGGAACGCTGCCTTGTTGAATTGCTGCTCATAGGAGGCGCGACCTCCTTCGACCAGCTTCGCCGCCAGGGCCTTGTCCGAGATTACCCGGCTAAGCGCCGTGGCGAGTGCGTCGACATCATTCTTCGGGATCAGCAGCCCGTTCACTTCATTCTCCACATAGGCCGCCGGGCCGACCGCATCCGCCGCCACCAGCGGGCGGGACGCCGCCCAGGCATCGACGGTCACCGTGCCAAACGGCTCATAGCGGGACGGGAAAGCCACCACATCGCAGGCCGCCAGCAGCGCGCCGCGATCATTGCGCCAGCCGAGGAAGCGAACCCGGTCGTCCAGGCCGAGCTTGGTGCAGTGCGCTTTCAGCTCCGCTTCAATCGGGCCATCGCCCGCGATCCAGACATACAGGCCCGGCACGTTCGCCGTCGCATCCAGCAAGGTGTCGAGGCCCTTCTTCTCGTGCAGGCGCGCGAGGGCGAGGGCGACCGGCGCATCCTCCGGCGTATCCAGCGCCGCACGGCTGGCCGGATCAGTGCCTTCAAAGTCTGCATATGTATGGATAATGGCAGAGCGGTCGTCCGGAACGCCCTGCTCGCGGATGTGGCGCAGCAGATCGATGGTCAGGCCGACATGCCATTCGCAATTCACGAAGCGGGCGAGCTTGTAATAGCCGCCATACCAGCCAATCGAGCGGTTGCGGTATTCTTTCGGCGCGTATTGCCCGGCGCGGCCCATCCAGTATTCGATGACGTCCGGCTTGAAGACCTTGATCGCATCGCCGATCACGCGCCGCGTCGGGAAGGGCCAGGTATTGTTGAAGGCGGCCACATCCACACCGACCCCGGCCTCGCGGAATTTCTGGACGCGGAACGGATTGTCCGGGCGCGTGACCACATGCTGGGTCAACCCGGCCTCTGCCAGCGCCGACACGGATTCCAGCATGATGTTCTCTGCGCCGCCCTCTTTCGCGCCTGCCATCACGTGCATGATCCGCATCTGCCGTTCCTTTCAGTGTCCAACAAGTTATGACCGAGCGCATACCCATTATCACCAGCTGCGGCAAACGCTCCTTGGCAGTGCGGGATGAAATGCCTACAGACAGGGGCCGAACACAATGAAAGCCGCATGCCCATGTCCGATTATCGCCTCTTCGGCGCAGATACCTCGCCCTATTCCCAGAAAGTGCGGTCGTTCCTGCGCTACAAGAATATCGATTTCGACTGGGTCTCCCGCTCGCGCGAGAACGAAGAAGAGTTCCAGGCATTGGCCCAGGTCGCATCTGTGCCGCTGCTGGTCTCCCCGACCCGCAAGGCCAACCAGGATTCGACCGCTATCATTTCCGCCCTTGAGGAAGATCATCCCGAACCGTCCGCTGTTCCCGATGACGTCGCCACCTCGACGCTCGCCCTGATCCTTGAAGACTATGCCGATGAGTGGCTGAACAAGATCATGTTCCTCGAACGCTGGAGCCAGAAGCCGGACCGCGAAGACGCCGCCCTGCGTGTGCTGGTCCAGCTTTACGGTGGCAAGCGCCCCCGCGCCTACAAGAAGGCCCAGAAGCAGATTGCAGACCGCATGGCGGATCGCCTGAGCCTGGTCGGCGCGGACAGCGGCAATGCGGATGTGCTGCAGGCTTCGTTCGAGCGGTTCTCCACCCTGCTCAATACGCATTTGACGGATCATCTCTACATCTTCGGCGGTCGTCCGTCGGCGGCAGACTTCGCGCTGGCCGCGCAGTTCCAGCAGATGATGATGGACAAGACCCCGGCCAAATGGCTGACCAAGCATGCGCCCTTCGTGGTCGCATGGATCGAAAACATGGAAGATCCGAAACCAGGCGCGCCTTTCGCCACGCTGGAAGAGCTTGCGCCGACGCTGACGCCGCTGTTTGCCGAGGAAGTCTCGAAAACCTACCTGCCCTGGGCCAAGGCCAATTCCAAAGCCGCCGAGCGCGGCGACAAGGACGTGTCGGCCTCGGTGGAAGGCGGGAATTTCGCCCAGACCACACAGAATTATGCCGCCCGGGCCTATGATTCCGTCCGCAAGGCCGTGGGCTCCTCGCTCAGCGACGACGCCCTGAAAGGCTTCCTGTCAGACGCCGGCTGCGCCAAATTCTTCGGCTGACGCCGTAGCGAAGCCCCAACCAGAAACGGCGCGCCCATCTCTGGACGCGCCGTTCTTTTATTGGGGCAGCACTCTGCTGTTAGGCAGCGTTGCTGGCGGATTTCTTGCCGATCAGTTTCGGTTCGGTCTGGGCCGGGGCGCCGATCTCGATCTTGCGGGGCTTCTTCTCTTCAGGAAGCTCGCGGACGAGGTCGATCCGCAGCACACCGTGCTGCAGATTGGCACCGGTCACGATGACATGATCAGCCAGTTGGTAGCGCCGGATGAAGCTGCGCTGGGCAATGCCGCGATGCAGATAGTTGCGGCCTTCGCCGTCTTCATTCTCGCCGCGCTTGCCGGCCACGGTCAGCAAGCCTTCCTTCGTCTCGATTTCGAGGTCGTCTTCGGTGAACCCGGCGACCGCGATCTCGATGGCGAAGGCATTGTCGTCAACGCGTTCGATATTGTAGGGCGGATAGCCCTGCGAGCCGTCGAGGCGGGATGCCTGGTCGATCATGCTTGCGAGCCGGTCAAAGCCGACAACCGTTCGGTACAGGGGGGTAAGGTCGATATTGCTCATGTGTTCAGTCCTCTTGAATCAAGCAACTGCGGGCAACCCGTTCGGGGAGCGCCCGGATGGATGTTCGGCGACTGCGATGGTCCAACCCGAATTCGGCGTTGGCACAGATACCGGTCACAGCCCGATTTACGGCACCGTGACATGATCTATGTGGGTAGCGTATGTAGAGGTTCAAGAGGCCAGTTGAGGAGACTCCCCATGAAGCATTTGACCCCGATTTTCGCCCTGTCTGCAATGGTTCTGGCCGCCTGTGGCCAGCCGGATGCCCCCGCATCTGACACGCCCGCCCCCGCGACCCCGCCGGTTGAGGCCTCGTCTGCAGAGACGTCCCCGCTGGACACCGCGATTGCCGGCGCGCATCGCAGCGAGGCCGAAAAGGCGCGGGATGCCTGGCGCCACCCGAAGGAAACGCTTGAATTCTTCGGGGTTGAGGCAGACGACAAGGTGGTCGAACTCTGGCCCGGCGGCGGCTGGTACACGAATGTGATCGCGCCCTACCTCGCCAGTGGCGGCGGCACGCTGGTCGCGGCCTATTTCGACCCGAATGTCGGCGATGAAGACCGCCGCGCCCGAATTTCAGAACGGCTCGAAGAGTTCAAGGCGACCTATGCCGATCCGAAATTCGGCATCATCGAATACAGCGCCTTTTCCGGCGAAAGCGGCCCGCTGACCGAGCCCGGCACAGCCGATGTCGTGCTGACCTTCCGCAATCTCCATAACTGGATGAGCGGCGGCTATACCGAGAAATTCTTCACCGACGCCTATGAGGCCTTGAAGCCGGGCGGCGTGCTGGGTGTGGTCGAACACCGCCTGCCCTCCACCGCCACGCAGGACCCGACCGCCTCCTCGGGCTATGTGCATGAGGATTATGTCAAATCCCTCGCCGCGTCGGCGGGCTTCGAATTCGTCGAAGCGAGCGAGTTGAACGCCAATCCGGCCGATACCGCAGACCACCCGTTTGGCGTGTGGACCCTGCCGCCGGTGAACAGCACGCAAGACCGTGAAGGCAACACGCCCGATGATTTCGATGCGGAAACCTACGCCAATATCGGCGAAAGCGACCGGATGACGCTCAAATTCGTCAAACCAGCCGAATAGGCTTGCCCCTTTCCGAATTGCGCCCGTCATCTCACCAAGAGATGGCGGGCTCTTTCTTTTGCGCCCTTCCCCGCTTAAAGAGCGGCGCATGACGACAAAGACCCTTTTCCCCACGCTTGTGCGCTCCGACCCGGTGGGCGACGCCGATCTCGCGACACGTCTGGAACATGTCTGCTGGGTGCTGGCCGAGGATGACACAGCGGGCAATGCCTGGTGCGAGGATCAGGGCTATGGCGGCTACACCTCCTATGCCTCACTCGACGACCTGCCAGAGCGCTTTCCGGAATTTGCGGAGCTGAAAGCCCTGCTCGACCCGATTGCGGATGCCTTCGCCCAGGACCTCGACTGGGACATGGAAGGCCTGGCACTCGACCTCGATGCGATCTGGGTGAACATCCTGGAGCCCGGCTTTGGCCATTCGAACCATATCCATCCGGGTAGCGTCATTTCCGGAACATATTACGTCTCCACACCGGACGGATCGGCCCGGCTGAAACTGGAAGACCCGCGCCTGTCACGCATGATGGCCGCGCCGCAATTGCGCGACGATGCCCCCGAAGACCGCCGCCGCTTCGTCTATCTCGAACCGGAAGTCGGCCACGCCATCATGTGGGAAAGCTGGCTGCGCCATGAAGTGCCCGCCAATAGGGGCGAGGAACCGCGGCTCTCGATCAGCTTCAATTACGCGCTGAAACGCGCCTGACGGCGCCGATGAATCCTCGCGCCCTGTAATGCCGTTGCAATCGTGAGAGCGAAAAGGATTCGGGCACGAAAGCTGCATTAACCCTCCCGCGTCACTGCCACACTTGACGCAAAGGGTTTCAGGCGTCATCGCCACCCCACACCGTGTTTCAACCTTCCAGCCAGATGCGAGCCGTCTTATGGACCTTTCAAAAATCAAGACCGGGAACAACCCGCCAGACGATCTCAACGTGCTCATCGAGGTCCCGCTCGGCGGCGATCCGATCAAGTACGAGATCGACAAGGATTCCGGCGCGATGTTCGTGGATCGCTATCTCTACACCGAGATGCGCTATCCCTGTAATTACGGCTTCGTGCCTCACACGCTCAGCCTCGACGGCGACCCGATCGACGTCATGGTTGTCGGCAACCGTCCTCTGGTGCCCGGCTCGGTCGTGCGTGCCCGTCCTGTCGGTGTCCTGATGATGACCGACGACAAGGGCCCGGACGAGAAAATTCTCGCCGTGCCGCACAACAAGCTGACCTCCTATTACGACAAGATCGCGACCTATCACGATCTGCCGCAGACCCTGATCGACAAGACCGCCCACTTCTTCGAGCACTATAAAGACCTCGAAAAAGGCAAGTGGACCCGGATCGAAGGCTGGTACGGCATCGAGAAGGCCCGCGAACTGATCGAAGCGGCCGTCAAGCGCGGCCTCGAAGACAAGGGCTAGGCCCTTCCCCTTATACCGGCAGCCTGACCGGGCTGCCGGCCCTCCTCCTCCGGTACTTCCGATGCGCGGTAAGCGCGGCGCAGGACCCATATGGATATCTCGGTCTGGCTGGCCCTGCTGGCTCTCTTCTTCGCAGGTGGCCTGACACCCGGCCCCGCCGTCATGATGGTGATGAGCGCATCCCTGCGCTATGGCGCCTCCACCGCGCTGATCCCGGCCGCAGGCGTATCCGTCGCCAATCTTGTCTGGATCTCGCTGGCCGCGACCGGCATCGCCACGTTTGCGGCGCAGGCACCGCTTGTGCTGATGGGCCTCAAGATTGCCGGCATCTGTTTCATTGCCTGGCTGGCCTGGAGCATGGCCACCGCCGACCCGCACCGTCCTCGGGCGCGCGCAGACCAGGCCCCGGCCAAGGCCAATCTGTTCGGGCGCGGGATCGGCCTGCAATTGCTGAACCCGAATGCGCTCGTCTTCTTCGGCCTGTTGCTGCCGAGCTATTTTGATCCGGACAAGCCGGTCGTTCAGCAGGCCATGCTGATCATGCTGACCGTGACCATCACCGAAATGTTCGGTCTCGCCTTCTATGCCTGGCTCGCCGATGCCATGAACCGGCGCTTCCAGTCGCCGGTCTTCACGAAATGGTTCAATCGCCTGGCCGCCGCCGCGATGCTGGTCTCGGCCCTGTTCGCCGCACTGATGACCAGCGGAAACTGACCGTCAGCCGGGCCCAATCAGGGTTCGATCACCTCAAACCGGCCGGTTTTCGGGTTCCGCCAGTGCAATTCGCCATGCTTGATCGCAAACCAGGCGCCGTGCAGTTCCAGTTCCCCCGCCTCTACCGCGCGCTTCACGAACGGGAATGACATCAGGTTTCCGAGAGACGTTTCAACGCCTTCCAGTTCAAGGGCGAATTGCGGATTGACCGATCCGCTTTCCACGACGCGCGCGCGCGCCGCTTCCAGCAAGCGTACCCAGGGCGTCACGAATTCGCCGATTTCCGGTGTGCCTTCCCCGGCCAGGGACGCAGCAATGCCGCCGCATCCGCCATGCCCCATCACCACGATGTGCTCTATCTTCAACACGTTGACCGCATATTCGAGGGCAGCGCTGACGCCGTGCAGGCCGTCATCCGGCTGGTAGGGCGGCACGAGGTTGGCAACGTTCCGAACGACGAATAACTGGCCAGGCGCGGCATTGAAGATATCCGAAGGCTCGGCCCGGCTGTCGGCGCAGGCAATCAGCATGATGCGCGGATTCTGGCCTTCGCCGAGTTCCCGATACAATGCGGCCTGTTTTGAGTAGATCCCTTTACGGAAGCTGCGATACCCTTGCAGCAGATCCTCGACAGTCTTCATGCCTGTAACTCCTGTTTCTCTGTAGCACTGACTAGTGCATATTGCAGTGGCGGCAAGCGGAAACGGGAGTTTGTTTACCACTTCGCCCTTATGCTGACATCCCGAACGCTGTACGTATTGCAGCGCAGCACTGAAACCCTGGAGTTGTTCATGCCCACGCCTTCGGAGACCAGAAAGTCTTCCCGGAAGGGGCCGACGCGGAGCGAAGCGTCAAAGGCCGCCATTCTGGACGCAACCCGTATCGAAATGGCGGAGAATGGCTGGCGGGGCTTCAGCGTGGATGGCGTCGCCAAACGCGCCTCCGCCTCCAAGCAGACAATCTACAAATGGTGGCCTTCGATCGGCGCAATGTGTGTCGATGCCGCCCTCGCCCTTATTCCCGACAGCCCGGATGGGGGCCGTGACCCGCAGGAGCGCATCACCACGCTGATCGTGCCGCTGGAGGCCGCCGCCCGCACCGGGACTGGCCATGCGGTGTTGCGCGTCGCGCTGGCTGCCGCTGCGGACGACAAGGATGCCGGGGAATTGTGGCGCGCCTGGATGAACCGCGACATCCGCATGCCCATGCGCATGCTGCTCGCGGAATTGGCCGGAAAACGCGTGATCCGGCGCGATTTCGACCTCGATGAGGCGATTGAGGAAATGCTCGGGCCGCTCTGGCACCGTATCATGGTGATGCGCGCACCCGTCCGTGAAGGCTTTTGCAGTGCCCAGGCCGCCAACTTCCTGAAAGTGTACGCGGCAGGCTGATCTAACCTCTGGTGTGAAATTTGCAGTGGAGTTCCTGAATTCGCCAGGGGCACCATATGTCTGTTACGCGCATAAACTGGGTCGATTACGCCAAAGGCCTTTGCATCATCCTCTTCGTGATGGCTGAAGCGGTCACGGGCTATGCCCGAATGACCGGACACTCCAACTGGATGGAATTTGCCGCCGCCTGGACAGCGCCTGTTGTCTTGCCGACCCTGTTCCTGATCTCCGGCCTGTTTCTGCCGCGGACGCTGTTTGGATCAAAATCGACGTTTTTTGACCGGAAAGTCCTGAGATTCGTCTATTTCTACCTGGTCTGGCTGGTTATTCAGACCATTATTCTCTACGCGCTCGATCTCGCCTGGCACCCGTTCACCGTGATAAACCAGCTGCTCGTCGGCCTCGTCCAGCCGAGTTCCGGACTCTGGATCATCGCGATGCTGGCCCTCTTTCACCTCTCCACCTGGCTGGTGCGCCTGGCTGCGCCAACAAAAGTCCTGCTTGTCGCCGCGCTCGCCCAGACAGCCCATGCGGCCGGCCTGATCCAGACCGGATGGCTCGTCCTGGATGCCTTTGCGCAATATTATGTGTTTTTCTTCGCAGGCTATTACGGGGCAAACCTCGTTCGCCGGTACGCCGACCGGTTGGAAAAAGGGTTCTCGGACGTCCCGACCGCCCTGGTCATCTGGGCCGGGATCAACACCGTCCTGGTCGCCCAGAACACCGCAGCCCTGCCCATTGTCAGCCTCGTCCTCGGCTTCGCCGGCGCCTTTGCCATTATCGCGATCGCCACGCTGCTGACCCAGTCCCGGCATGCGGCCGCGATGCAATATATCGGGCGCGCGCACTTCGTGATCTATCTGACCTATTTCCTGCCAATGATGGCCGCGCAGACCCTGCTGGCCCGAAGCGGGCTGGCTCTGGAACCGGGCCTGACCAGCCTCGCCATCGGCCTGATTGCCCTCATCCTGCCGCTCGGGTTTCACCGGCTTGTCCGGCAGACACCGCTCAAGGCGCTCTACCGCCGTCCGATGAAATTCCGCCTCAAAGGGGCTGAACTCAGCCGCGGCGGACAGCTGATCGGATCAGCTCACGATACAATTGAAGAGGCCTGATACGGCCGGCGTCGCCGCTATTTCGCGCGGTGCCACACCATCAGCGGGTCAAATGCCCCGGTTTCTGCAGCGCGCTGCAGCTGGCTGATCTGATCGATCACGGGATTGGGCGCAGCCGGCTTGCGGGATTGTCCGTACAGCGCATCGTCCAGCCGGCAGATCTGCTCGAACAGGGCTTCAGACCGCGACACGAGGTCCAGGAAGCGGGAGGGCAGGCCGAGGCCCTGTTGCGCGGCGGCGTCCAGCGCCGGTTCTTCACGCCGGATGCGGTATTTGCGGGCAGCCGCTTCATCGCTGCGCATCTCGCCATCGCGCACAGCTTTCTGCATGACCAGCCAGCTGGCCGCCTGCATCAGGCGTGTCGTCAGCTCCATGCTCCAGGCCGAATAGGTCAGGCCGGCTTCGCGGGGCAGTGTGATTGCGGCCTCGCGACCAGGGCCGTCCAGATAGGTCGCGGTCTCCTCGACCAGGGCCATGCCCCGGGCAAAAACCGTGTCGAACAGCTTGCCGCCGGTGAACCCGTCCTGGGTGTCGACCTGATCGTCTGGTGACGTGTCTGCCGCCATGAAAGATACCTCTGTGCGCGGGTCGGGAATTCGGATTTTATCAATCCAGCCTTTCCGCCCGCTTAATTGTCGCCCCCGAACAGGGCATCCGCCGCAGATTTCTGCGCCTTCTTCTTGTCGATCTCCGCCTCGCAGGCCGCAATGCCCGCTTTCAGCGTTTCAATCCGTCCCTGCAATTCCTGCACCGACATTTGCTCCAGAGTCTGGGGCGTGTTGACCAGGATAGGTTCTTCATCGAATGCGGCCATGGGGGTCGCCCTCCAATTCATGCTACAGGCCTTATAAAAGCAGAAACGCTGCCTAGATGCGACTCTGGATTCAGGAAGGAAACACAAGCGACATGGCGACAGAAATGATGAAGGCCGTCCTCGTTGAAGAGGGCGCACCGCTCAAGCTGGGGGATTTCGAGAAGCCGGACTTAAAGCCGGGTGAAGTGCTGGTCAAGGTGGCCGCGTCCGGCCTCAACCGGGCCGATCTCGTCCAGCGGCGCGGGGCCTATCCGCCGCCGCCCGGAGCCTCCCCCATCATGGGCCTGGAAATTTCCGGAACTGTTGTGGAGACTTCAGATGGCGCCAGCCGGTTCAAGATTGGCGACCGGGTTGCTGGTCTCCTCGCTGGTGGTGGGTATGCGGAGTTTGCCGCGGTGGATGAAGGGTCGCTTTTCCCCGTGCCGGACGGCATGGACATGGTAAAGGCCGCCTGCTTCCCGGAAGCCCTGATGACGGTCTGGGCCAATGTGTTTGACCGCGTTGGCTTCCAGACAGGCGAAGCCTTTCTCTGTCATGGCGGCACCAGCGGCATCGGTATCATGGCGCTCCAGATGGCAAAGATTGCCGGGGCCTCGAAGATTTACGCCACCGCGGGGTCCGCCGAGAAATGCGCCCTTGCGACAGAGTTGGGGGCTGACCGCGCGATCAATTACAAGACCGAGGATTTCGAGAAAATCATCAAAGAAGATGGCGGCGTGGACGTCACGCTCGACATGGTCGGCGGCGACTATATCCAGAAGAACATCTCGGTCTCCCGGCCCGATGGCCGGATCATCAATATCGCCTATATGAACGGGTTCACGGCGGAGGTGAATTTCGCGCCGGTCCTGATGAAACGCCTGACTCTCGCGGCCACGACCCTGCGGGCCCGGCCGGTCGAAGAGAAGCGCCGCATCCGCGACGCCGTCGAAAAGGATTTCTGGCCCCAGGTCATGTCCGGCGACATCCAGCCCGTTCTGGAACAGGCTTTCCCGGTCGCCGAGGCCGAAGCCGCACACGCCCTGATGGCCAAGGGCGGCCATTCCGGCAAGATTGTGCTGGTCTGGTGAGGCAGGCACCTTTCAATTTCCCAGACAAGGCACTATAAAGGCCGCAAGGTTTAAGGCACGTCTGAAACCCGACCGCCCGGCACGATGTGTCGGGCGGCTGCATTTCTGGCGGCCATTTCATTCAGGGAGTTCCCCATGTCAGATATTCTGATGCCCAAGGCGACCGCCGTTTGGCTGCTCGACAATACCAGTCTCACCTTTACGCAGATCGCAGATTTCTGTGGCCTGCACTATCTGGAAGTCAAAGGCATTGCCGATGGCGACGTGGCCGAGAACATGCGCGGCGTTGACCCGATTGCGGGCGGCATGCTGTCGCGCGAAGAAATCCGCAAGGGCGAGGGCGATGAGTCGTACAAGCTGAAGAAGGCGGCCTCCAAGATCGCCCACATTCCGCAGCCGAAGCGCAAGGGCAGCCGCTACACACCGGTTATCCGCCGTCAGGACAAGCCGGATGCCGTGGCCTGGTTCATCCGCAACCACCCGGAAGTCTCCGACGCACAGATCTCCAAGCTGATCGGTACGACCAAATCGACGATCAACAATGTGCGGGACAAGTCGCACTGGAACTCGCCGAACATTCGTCCGGTCGACCCGGTTACGCTCGGCCTGTGTACCCAGATCGAGCTCGACGAAGTGATCGCGAAATCTGCTGACAAGCGCCGCAAACTGGAAGCTGAAAAGGCCGAGAAGTTCGAAGGCCCGGGCCTTGCCCCCGCCCAGGACGAGGCCAGCGCCTACGAACCCGAAGAAAAGCCATCCGATGGTGGCAACGTCTCTGCAGACGACATCTTCAAGAATTTCAGCTAGGCAAATCCTCGCACATCCGTTTCAGAAAGGCCGGCCCCAGCGTCGGCCTTTTTTGTGCACGCACTCCCCCTCTTCGTGTCATCCCCGAGGGCGAAGGCATTTACTTTGTCATCCCGGAATTTGCGCCAGCAAATATCCGGGACCCAGCAGAGCGAGGGCGCGATCCGGGTACTGGATCCCGGATAAATCCTGTCGGATTTTCCGGGATGACAAAACCTCCTCTCCCCGCCTCTCCGGCGCAGGCCGGAGTCTCGTGCCGCTGGCTCCACCCCCTCGTAGGGCGGGTTAGCAACGCGTAACCCGCCATCCGGTCTCGCGGCATGGCGGGTCGTGACCCGCCCTACGCGCGGATCGAATCTGATAGCTCCGTACCCCATACTGTCCCCCTGCTCTCACAGGAGCCGGATCAGGTACCGTTCTGGTTGGGGGGGCAGGAAGGATGGATTGGCATTGCCCGGAGGTAACGGCCGGGCTGTGCCTAGGAATCCTGGTCCAGTGAGGGGGAGCCA
>OJHJ01000041.1_pt1 | contig 117822 bp, 92 predicted proteins | sample 1595201 | NCBI WGS metagenome assembly OJHJ01 (sample SAMN05416832, study PRJEB24817) | seawater metagenome | isolation source: Sea water | place: Canada:Atlantic | collected 2013-07 | reverse complement strand
GAGGCTGGTTCCGAGCTTGCGGCTATCAGGCTCAACAGCTGTGATCAGCACAGTATCGCCGTGTAGGCGGGACTTGCTGAAGCCCTAAGCAGGAGCCGTGCCAACTTTGGCCTCGCATAGGTAACTATCTATAATTATTGAATACTGAACTTCAATCCAGAAAACCCGCCACGCTAGGCACGCTCAAAGACGATATACTTCTATCTCCCTCTATCGGAAGCGATATGCCTTGTACCGTCATCGGCCTGTACGGAACCGTCATGGACCAGGGTGGCAAGCGTCGCTGGGATCGCTGGCGACCCACCCTGAGCATCTTCCAGCACCCCGACCGCATCGTCGACCACCTGGAGCTGCTGGTCGAGCCCCGTTGGCTGCGGCGCTCTCAGGAGCTGGTCAACGACATCCGCAGCGTCTCTCCGGAGACCCAAGTGACGGTCATCCCCACGCCCATGGAGAACCCCTGGGACTTTGCCCAGGTCTACGGCGCGCTGCTGGACTACGCGCGCACCCGGCCACAGGAGGACGACGAGGAGCTCTTGGTGCACATCACCACTGGCACCCACGTGGCCCAGATCTGCCTCTTCCTCCTGGTCGAATCCAACTTCTTGCGAGGTCGCCTGCTCCAGACCGGGCCGCCACGTCGGGGCTCCGACGGTCCGCTGTGGGACGAGATCGACCTGGATCTGTCCCGCTATGACGCCCTGGCACGCCGCTTCGCTGAAGAGCACGCCGCGGCCAATCAGGTGCTCAAGCAAGGCATCCAGACCCGCTCCCCAGACTTCAACCGCATGATTGAAGAGCTGGAGCAGGTCTCGGCCTTGAGCACCGAGCCCATCTTGCTCACCGGTCCCAGCGGCGCGGGAAAGAGCGCCCTGGCCAAGCAGATCACGGCCCTAAAGCGCAGACGAGGCCAGCTGGCCGGTCCCTTGGTCCAAGTCAACTGCGCCACCCTGCTGGGCGACAAGGCCATGGCGGCCCTCTTTGGACACTCCAAGGGGGCCTTTACCGGCGCCACCGAGCGCCAGGGCCTGCTGCGGGCCGCCGACAAGGGCGTGCTCTTCCTGGACGAGATCGGCGAGCTGGGCCTGGATGAACAAGCCATGCTCCTGCGCGCGATCGAAGCCAAGCGCTTCCTGCCATTGGGCGCCGATGTCGAAGTGGAGAGCGACTTTCAGCTCATCGCCGGCACCAACGTGGACCTGCGCCAAGCGGTCAGCAGCGGGCGCTTTCGAGGCGACCTGCTCGCCCGCATCGACATGTGGCACTTCGAGCTGCCCGGGCTCGCTGAGCGCCGCCAAGACATCGAGCCAAACCTAAACTTTGAGCTGCAGAAGTTCGCACAAGAGCTGGGCCGCCAGGTCGCCTTCAACAAGAACGCCAAGGCCCGCTTTCTGCGCTTCGCTCTGGACCCGGCCAGCCCCTGGACCGGCAACTTCCGCGACCTGAACGCCGCCGTCCTGCGCATGGCCACCTTGGCCCCCGGCGGACGTATCGGCGAGGATCAGGTCAACGCCGAGATCGGCCGTCTGCAGCGTCGGTGGGGTGGATCTATCCCTGCAGACCCCGTGGCCCAGGTCCTGGGCGAGACCCCCATCGACCGCTTTGACAGAGCCCAGCTAAACGAGGTCATCACGGCCTGCCGAGAGCACCCCACGGCAGCCGCTGCAGGACGCGCACTCTTCGCCCACTCACGCACCCAGCGCGCCACCCAAAACGACGGGGACCGGCTGCGCAAGTACCTGGCCAAGTGGGGGCTGGACTTCGCAGGCCTGAACCAGGCAAGCAAGTCCAGGTGAACGCTACAGGCCGAGGAAGCAAGTGGGGTTCAACGCGCCACTCTGAGCCCAATCGGCCGGGTTGAGCGCCCAAAAGCCACCAGCCACGGCCAAATCACCCCCAGAACACCCCCAACTGAAGCGTTGAACCCGACTTGCCTAGAGCAGGTGAAGCGTTCAACCCCTCTTGCTCCCGAAAACCGCTGCTCCGGCAAGAACGCTCACTTCTTCAGCGGCGCCCACTCACTCACGCCGCTGGCCACGACCCAACGCACAGTGGCCGAACAGCGCACCCTCACGCCCTTCTTGAACCACTTGGCCTTGGTGTAGGTGCTCGCCTCGATGCTGGCGATCTGACCCGGCAGCAGACCCTTGAGCTCATCGTCGCAAGACTCCAGCTCGCCGCCCTTGGGCTTGAGCAAGTGCATCTGCACGCTGACCTCGGCCACGGCCTGCTTGCCGGCGTTCTCCACCACAGCGAGCATGGTCAGGCGTGCATCGCCATCGCTGTCCTTGTTGCCAACCACCACACTCCAGCAGCTCAGCACAACCCCCTGGCTCAGCGTGATGGGCGAGCCACCCCCGACCGCGCTGCCAACGCCCTGGATCTCATGGGTGCCCAGATCGACCGAGTGGGCGTCCAAGAGCTCCGCACGCAGCTGTGCGCTGGAGCCCTTCAGAGACACGCGCGCCATGGCCGTGACCTCGACCTTCTCGCTGTCCCCTGGGTCCAAGGGCTCCTCGCGGCGCTCATCCTCGATCACCAAGGGCAGACCGTCGGCGTTGGCGACCAGCAGGTTCATGCGCAGCAGTGTGCCGCCGTGCGCCCCGTCCAAGCTGAGCTTGGCCTTGGTCTGGACCCAACGGTCCCCATCGCTGTCGGGTGAGTCGGCTTTGAATTTGAGGTTCTTCAGGGTCAGGGACATGGGGCGCTCCGGAATACCAGCCCCATATCCGACTCAGTAGCAGCTGCTCCCCGAGCAGGTGAAGCTCGCGCTGCTGCCGTAGCTGCTGTAGGAGGTGGTCCACCAGTACACGTCGTCGGAGCTGTTGTCATCGCTCCCGGTGCCCAGATCGCACTGCTTGACCGTCAGCGTGTTGCTCCCGCCATTGAAGCCGCCGCCAGAGCTCGCCGTGTTTCCGGTGATGGAGGCGGTGCTGCTGCTGCCATCGCAGGAGTAGCTGGTGCCCGACATGTACACGCCCCCCCCATAGCTGGCGGTGTTGTCGCTGATCGATCCACCGACCTGCGTCACGCTCGCGGCGTTGACACGCATCCCGCCACCATAGTCCCCGGTGTTGCCACTGATCTCTGTGTCTTGTAGGTCGAGGCTGACCCGCGACGTGCTGTAGGCCGTGGAATACACCGCACCCCCATCGACGCTGGCGATGTTGTCGCTGAGCACGCTGTCCTGGATGTCCACGTCCCCGTCCCAGACCGCGACCGCACCCCCGGAGAGCGCCGTATTGTCCGAGATCTCGGTGTCCACGGCGGTCAAATCGCAGCCCCTCAGGCCTACCGCGCCACCGTAGTAGCCCGCGTTGTTCTGCATGCTGACGTTGTCCAAAGCCACCGTGCTGGCCACCATGCAACCGTGTTCGTGACCGCGCCATCCAGCACCACGTCGGCGGGGTCTCCCGTCGCACCCACCAAGGTCACGTCCGCGGAGATGGTCAGGTCCACAAAGTGGGTGCCCTCGCAGAAGGTGTAGGTCCCATCGGTGGACAGAGTCCGAACCTCGGGCGCCGAGTAGGTGCCGGCAAAGCCCAGGCTGGCGCTGGTCATCACGCCGGAGCTGTCGGGGGTGAAGGAGACCATGCCGGCCTCGCTGGTGGAGGCATCACAGTCGTTGTCCACCCCATCACAGAGCTCGGTGGCGCCGGGTTCGATCTCCGCATCGGAGTCATCGCAGTCCGAGTCGTCCAACACCGCGCCGCTGGGCGCTGAGCAAGACACCGAGGCTGTGTCGGGATCGCCGTAGCCATCGCCGTCGACATCGGCGTACCAGGTAGAGGCATCGCTGCTGGTGTCCGGGTCTACGCTACCATCACAGTCGTTGTCGACGGAGTCGCAGACCTCGGTGGCGGCCAGGTTGATCGAGGCGCTGGCGTCATCGCAGTCCGTATTGTCGGTGACGTTGCCGCTCGGAGCCTCACAGGAGACGGTGGAGGAGCTGGCGTTGCCGTAGCCGTCGCTGTCTACGTCGGCGTACCAAGTGCTGGCATCCACGCTGCTGCTTGGGTCAATGGCGCCATCGCAGTCGTTGTCGATGGTGTCGCAGACCTCGGTGGCGCCCGGAAAGACCGAGGCGTTCACGTCGTCACAGTCCGTGGCGTCGGCCACGTAGAGCTCAGGCTGCTCACAGGCCATCTGAAGCGTGTCCACATCGCCGTAGCCATCGCTGTCCCGGTCCAAGTACCAGGTGCTCTGGTCCACAGCGTCGGAGTCCACGTCCCCGCTGCAGTCGTTGTCGATGTCATCACAGACCTCGACTGCGGCAGGGTTCACAGCCGCCGCCGCGTCATCACAGTCCGTGTCATCGGCCCCAAAGCCGGCTGGGGCAGAGCAAGCCACCTCCCCAATCGCTGCATCACCAAAGCCGTCACCATCCACATCGGCGTACCAGGACACTGCATCGGCTGCATCGGCCTCATCCAGCTCCCCATCGCAGTCGTTGTCTACCCCGTCGCAGAGCTCGGTGGCCAGGGGGAAGGAGAGGGCCTGAGCGTCATCACAGTCCGAGCTGTCCCGAACGCTTCCCTCGGGTTGGGAGCAGGCGCGAAGGGGACTCAGAGCGTTGCCGTAGCCATCGGAGTCGGCATCGGCGTACCAGATCTCCCCGCTGCTCTCATCGATGAGATCGGCATCGTCGACGAGGTCATCACAGTCATTGTCCACACCGTCGCAGATCTCCAAGGCCTCGGGGTTCACCCGGTTGTTGAAGTCATCGCAGTCGTTGAACTCCGGCGCTCCGCTGGCCGGCATCTCGCAGCCCTGCACTTCGATGGGCCCGCCGAATCCGTCGGCGTCCGCGTCTGTGAACCAGGTCACCTGCACGCCGTTGTCGATCTCTCCATCACAGTCGTTGTCCACCCCATCGCAGACCTCCTCGGCGCCAGGGAAGCTGGCTGCATCATTGTCCCGGCAGTCCTCTGATGCGACAAATCCGTCTCCGTCAGCGTCGACCTGGGCGGGGTCGTTTCGCTCGCAAGCGACGAGGGCGAGCAGGGAGAGAAGAGAGAGGCGCCTGAACATGTGGGGACTCCAGACTCACAAGCTACTGTCCCAACGCCCATCCTTCCGTTTCTGTCGATTTCACGCCGGGTAATCGACCAGCACCCTGCGCTCCCGAGCCTCAGATACAGCTACTGCTGCTGCAGGTGACTCTCGCCCCAGAGCCGTAGCTGTAGCTGGTCCCACGAGCGAGAATGTCCTCTGGACTGTTGTCGTCAGCGCCAGAGCCCAAGTCACATTGTGTGATGCTAGTAAGGGTCGAAGTGTCATACCACCAAAAGCCGCCCCCAGAATAGACCGCCGAGTTGCCGGTCACACTGCTGCTCGATCTCCCCATCGCAGTCGTTGTCCACCGAATCGCAGAGCTCCTCGGCCCCGGGAAAGCTGGCCGCATCGTTGTCCCGGCAGTCTGCGGCAACAAACCCGTCTCCGTCTGCGTCCACCTGGCCGGGGTCATTGCGCTCGCAGCCGATCAGTACGAGCAAGGCGAGAAGAGAGAGGCGCTTGAACATGGGGAGACTCCTGGACTGAATCTACCCAGCCGGGGTGCACCCTTCTGTTTCTCTCGATTCATCGCACCAGACTCAGTCGCAGCGCTTCCCAGTACAGCTGAAGCTCTCCCCGTCACCGTAGCTGTACGAGGTGTCGTCGGCCTCGATGTCGTCCGGGCTGTTGTCCTGGCTGCCGGCGCCCAGATCACACCAGATCGCGTGGACCGTGGTGCTGCTCCCCAACCACGAGAAGGCGCCCCCGCTAGAGCCCGCTGCGTTTCCGTGGAGGGTGCTCGGATTGCCCGAGCCATCGCAGATGTAGTCCGATTTACTGAGGAAGACGGCCCCGCCATCAAGCAATGCGGTGTTGTCATCGATCGCAGTGCCGGTTTGAGTGACGAGCGCGGCGTGGGCGTACATGCCGCCCCCATCCACGCTGTCGTTCTCCCGCACCTCGCTGTTGACCAGGTCGACCGGGAAACTTCCATTGCCGCTCCCGTAGAAGAACAGGCCACCGCCGTCGCTGCTGGCCGTGTTGCGGATGACCTGGCTCTCCTCCAAGCGCACCACTGAAAACAGCGTGAAGACTCCCCCGCCGCGGGTAGCGCTGTTGTCCTGGACGACCAGCTCAGTGGCCGTCAAGTCGCAGCTGTAGAAGGACAGACCTCCGCCCCAGGTCCCGGTGCTGTCGGAGACCACGACGTTGTCCAGGATGACATCTGAGATGACCGGGCAGTTCAACCCCCCGGCGCCGATGTACGAGCTGACCAACTCTGTGTCCGCCGCGCCGTTCTCGATGCTGAGATCCTGTACCTGCACGGTGACACCATCGGTGTCGACATAGAGCACGGTGTTCAATCCAGCGCCGTCCAACACCACATCCGAGGCATCTCCGCTCACCCCAAAAAGGCTCACATCCGCCGAGATGGTCAGGTCAACGTAGTAGGTGCCTTCACAGAACAACAGCTCTCCAGCGGTGCTCACCGTGTGCTCGACAGGGGCGGTGGAGCTGCCGGCGTAGCTACTGCTCACATCGCTGACCACCCCGGTGCTGGCGTTGGTGAACTGGACCATGCCGGCCTGGCTTGTGGCGGGATCACAGTCGTTGTCGACGGAGTCACAGACCTCGGTGGCGGCGGGGTTCACACCGGGGGCCGCATCATCACAGTCTCCGGCAGTGGCCACAAACCCATCAGGTGCCGAGCACGCCTTCTGCTCATCCGCTGCATCGCCAAAGCCATCGCCATCCACATCGGCATACCAGCTGCCCGCATCGCTGCTGGTGTCCGGATCGACGGCCCCATCACAGTCGTTGTCTATCGTGTCGCAGACCTCGGTCGCTGCCGGAGACACGTCCGCATCGGCATCATCACAGTCTGTGGGTTCGGCCACAGATCCGGTGGGTGCATGGCAAGACAGGCTGCTATTGGAGGGGTCCCCGAAACCATCGCCGTCGGCATCGATGTACCAGGTGCGGGCATCCGCGCTGCTGTCCGGGTCCACGGACCCGTCACAGTCGTTGTCCACCGCATCGCACAGCTCTACAGCGTCTGGATTGACTGAGCTATCGGTGTCATCGCAGTCGCTGAATTCAGCGGCCGCGTCGGCCGGCAGCGCGCAGCCCTGCATCTGGGTCGATCCGCCATGGCCGTCCGCGTCGGCATCTACGTACCAAGCGAGCAGGGGGCTGTTGTTGGGGCACTCCTCTAGGTCGGCTCGCCCGCAAGCGACCAGCGAGAGCAGCGCGAGCAGAGCGATGGGCTTGAACATGGGAGACTCCAGGCCCCTCAAGCTACTGCGAGCCCTCGCTCCCCACCGTTTCTGTCGATTTCACGAAAATGAACGCCCTCACCACCGCCCTAAAAGTATCCCGGCCAGGCCTTTGGTTTCAGACCCTTTGGCTCTACGTTTTGCCGCTGGCTGCAGGCGCCGACTGGCGTGACCCGGTGGTGTGGGTGGGGCTGTTCTATGTGGGATTCCCGCTCAACCTGATGGTGTACGGCTGGAACGACTACGTGGACTGGGAGATCGACCAAGAGAACCCGCGCAAGGACAGCTGGCTCTTTGGCGCCCTGGCCCCCAAAGAGACCCTGCGCAAGCTCATTCCGGTCTGGGTAGGCCTGCAACTGGTCTTTGCCGGGATCTTCGTCGCGCTGGACTCCTGGCGCATGGTGGCCTTGATGGCGGGCATCGTGGCTGTAAACGCTACCTACAATGCCACGATTGGCGGACTTCGGGGCCGGCCGCCCTTCGATCTGATCAACCCCATCGCCTACCTACTGGTAGTGCTGCTGAGCGCGTGGCTCAACGACACACCCCAGGTCCCTTGGCAGTCCCTGGCCTACCTGGCGGCCTTCTGCCTGCACGCCCAGCTCATCGGAGAGGTGATGGACTACTGGCCGGACAAGGCCAGCGGACGGGTGACCAGCGCCACTGTTCTCGGAGTCAAGCCCACCAAGTGGCTGATTCTGGTGCTGGTCGCGATCGAAGGACTCGCCCTTGGGCTGATGTTCGACGACTGGGTGATGGGCGGCATGTTGCTCATCGCAGTGCCTTGGCTCCTGGCGGATCTGCTCTTCATCTGGAAGGACCGCCAGTACAGCCGCACCGAGTACACCCTGGCCGGCCTGGGCATGAACGCGGCGGGCTTGGTCTCGATGCTCTGGGTGCTCTACAGCGGCAGCCTGATGAACCCCGTCTGGCCTCTCTGACTACCGGGATTCTCCTGACGGGATATACTGGGGGGGAGTACCCAAAATGCCCCACTCTCCCGAAGAAAAACGCAAGGCCATCGCCCGACTTCGCCGCATCCGTGGCCAGGCCGAGGCTCTGGAACGCGCCATCGAAGGCGGCGCTGAATGCGCCCCGGTGCTCCAACAGATCGCCGCCTTGCGGGGAGCGGTCAACGGCCTGATGTCCGGGGTCCTGGAGAGCCACCTGCGAGAGACCTTTGGTCCCTTGGCAGATGCGGCCCCCGACTCGGATCCCGCACTGAACGAGAGCATCGACCACGCGGTCAAGCTCGTACACACCTACTTGAAATAGTCCTCTTTAGGAGCCCCTCATGAAGTCCCGCGCTGCTGTTGCTTTTGGTCCTGGTCAACCCCTGCAGGTCGTCGAGATCGACGTGGCTCCCCCACAGAAGGGCGAGGTGCTGGTGCGCATCACCCACACCGGCGTGTGTCACACCGACGCATTTACTCTGAGCGGAGACGACCCCGAGGGTGTGTTTCCGGCCGTTCTGGGCCACGAAGGCGGCGGCATCGTCGTGGAGTGTGGAGAGGGCGTGACCTCGCTGCAGCCTGGCGACTCGGTGATTCCGCTGTACACAGCCGAGTGCCGTGAGTGCAAGTTCTGCCTGAGCGGAAAGACCAACCTCTGCCAGGCCGTTCGCGCCACCCAGGGCAAGGGTCTGATGCCCGACGGCACCACGCGCTTCTCCTACAAGGGCGAGCCCATCTACCACTACATGGGCACCAGCACCTTCTCCGAATTCACCGTTGTTCCTGAGATTTCCTTGGCCAAGGTGCGCGACGACGCCCCATTGGAGAAAGTCTGCCTGCTGGGCTGTGGCGTGACCACCGGCATCGGCGCGGTGCACAACACGGCCAAGGTTCAGAAGGGCGACACCGTCGCGGTCTTTGGTCTGGGCGGCATTGGTCTGGCCGTCATCCAGGGCGCGGTTCAGGCTGGCGCCAGCCGCATCATCGGCGTCGACATCAACCCCGGGAAGTTCGAGCTGGCCACCAGCATGGGCGCCACCGAGGTCGTCAACCCCAAGGACCACGAGCGTCCCATCCAAGAAGTCATCGCCCAGATGACCGACGGCGGCGTGGACTTCTCCTTTGAGTGCATCGGCAACGTGGACGTGATGCGGGCCGCTCTGGAGTGCACCCACAAGGGCTGGGGCGAGAGCGTCGTCATCGGCGTCGCTGGCGCCGGTCAGCACATCACCACCCGCCCCTTCCAGTTGGTCGTGGGCCGCGTGTGGCGTGGCAGCGCCTTTGGAGGGGTCAAGGGCCGCACCGAGCTGCCCGGAATGGTGGACGACGCCATGTCCGGCAAGATCCAGCTGGACCCCTTCATCACCCACAACCTGCCCCTGGAGAAGATCAACGAAGCCTTCGATCTGATGCACGCAGGCAAGAGCATCCGCACGGTCATCCACTTCCAGGACCCTGCATGAAGCGCGTCTCCAACTCCGCATGTTTCGGAGGTGAGCAGCAGGTCTGGCACCACGACTCCAAGGTGTTGGACTGCTCGATGAAGCTGGGGGTGTACCTGCCCCCTCAGATCGCCGACGGTCCTGCGCCGGTGCTGCTCTTCCTCTCTGGCCTGACCTGCACTGAGCAGAACGTGATCACCAAGGCCGGCGCCCAGCGCTACGCCGCCGAGCACGGCCTCATCCTGGTGTGTCCGGACACCTCCCCCCGCGGGAGCGAGGTGGCCGACGATGAGGGCTGGGACATGGGCCAAGGCGCGGGCTTCTACGTCAACGCCACCCAGGCCCCATGGGCCAAGCACTTCCAGATGTACGACTACATCGTAAAGGAGCTGCCCAAGCTCCTGGCTGATCACTTCCCGGTCAACGGCAAGATGTCCATCACAGGCCACTCTATGGGTGGACACGGCGCCTTGATCATCGCCTTGAAGAACCCCGGCATGTTCCAGAGCGTCTCGGCTTTTGCCCCCATCGTCGCGCCTACGCAGGTGCCTTGGGGACACAAGGCCTTTGGCGGCTACCTGGGCGCAGACAGCGAGAGCTGGAAGGCCTGGGATGCCTGCGAGCTTGTGGCCCTGGCCCAAGAAAAGCTGCCTTTGTTGGTGGACCAAGGCGACGCCGATGGCTTCTTGAGTGTTCAGCTTAAATCTGAGCTCTTGGAGAAAGCCTGCGCCGATGCAGGTCACCCACTGACCCTTCGCATGCAACCTGGCTACGACCACAGCTTCTACTTCATCAGCAGCTTCATTGGCGAGCACTTCGCCTGGCACGCCAAGGCGCTCAACGCATGATTCTTCTCCTCCTGGCCTGTGTGCCCAAGCGGCCACAAGCGCCTGAGCCCATGCCAGAGCCGGTCCACGCTCAGGCCAAGCTGCCCGTCTTGGAGTTCACCCTCCCAGCGGACCGCCCCACCTTTTCGGGCACAGAGGACGCGGCCAACACCCTGGTGTTGTTCACGGACTATCAGTGCCCCTACTGCAAGATGGCCCACCAGGAGCTCAAGAGCTTTGCCGACCGCGATGACCTGCACGTTGTCGCTCTGCACTTCCCTCTGCACAGCGACTGCAACGCCGGGGTGAGCACCAAGATGCACCCCCAGGCCTGCTCCTCCGCCATCGCCACCGAGTGTGCGCACCAACAGGGCCGCTACCCGGAGATGGCCGGCCAACTGGCCATGCCGGGGGCAGACCTGAGCGCCGCCGGAACCCTGGCGCTCTCCCAGGCGCTGGAGATGGATCCTGTGGCCTATGAGCGCTGCGTGGACAACCCGGCGACCTTGGCCCAGGTTCAAGCCGACGCGGCTCTGGGTCAGACCCTTGGCATTCGAGGGACCCCCAGCTTCATCTTGCGACAGCCCCATGGGCTTTGGGTTGGATTGGAGGGGCTGCATCAGCTCAAAGAGCTGCTGCCATAGACGCCGCCAAGGCCAAGATGGCGATCTTCCAGTGGCTCAGTCGCTGGGATGCCCAAGAGAGGCTGCCCAACGAGGCCTTGGGCATCGCCGTGCTGAACCCTGAGCTGGCTAGCTCGCTTCATCCGCAGCTCCGACAGATCTGTCAGCTCGCCAGCCGCTACCGGGAAGTGTCCAAGGAATACTCAGGACAGGATCTGCGCCGACTGGCTCTGGTACTGACCCTAGGGCACCATCCACCCGCCAATCAGCAGATCCTGCACACCTTCTCAGACCTTCTCAAATGGCACGGTCCCCCAAAGCCAGCCCCAAAGCCGAGTATTACGGACCGATTCGACCGGGAGAGCACCTACCTGCTGAACCGAACGCGGCTCGCCAAGTGCTGCCTGCAGGGTCTACAGATCCACTGGTCCGCAGATCCCCTCTACGCCCTGGCGGTCTTGAAGACCGTGCAGGACAACCGCTCCCTGCAGCCCCTTGCTGGAGACCTGCTGGGCCTGATGCGCTACCGGCTCGGCCAACAGACCTAGTTCTCCAAGGCCCCCGCCAACATCGCGTCGCCAAAGCCCATCGTGCCTGGACGCTTGCGGTACATGCCTCCGTTCTCTCCGTAGACCACCCGGTCAGCGCCCTGGGGTCCTTCGGGGGTGCAGCCTGGGTTGCACGCGGCAGAACAGCTGCCTGAGCGCCCCACCCAGTGACTGCGGCCACGCCGCTCGAGCACCCCTTGCGTCTCCGAGGCCAGACCAGCCCAGCTCTGCACCGTGTCGTAGAGATCGGTGAGCCCGACCATGTCATCGCTCAGCCCGGCCTCGATGGAGGGACCCTGTATGACCAAGGGAACCCGCATGACCATGGGCGAGCTGGAGTGTTCATGTTGGTAGCTACAAGTCTCCTCAGAGAGCACCTGACCGTGATCCGAGGCCAGCACGATGTGGGCCTTGCGCTCTTGGGCCAGCGAGAGCAGCGGCAACAGCGCAGCGTCCGCCTGGCTGACCTCGCCCCGGTAGTTGGACTTGGGGGTGGCGTCGGGTCGCGCGTAGCCGTCGCTGGGGGCGTAGGGCGCCTGGGGCTCATTGATGTGTACCCAGAGCATCCAGGGGCCACTCTGGGCCTGGATCCAAGCCTGGGCCAGCGCCACGCTCTCCTCCGCCGCACGCTCCCCGCTGGCGGGTGCATCCCAGTGCTCAAATCCCAGCTCCAGCTCGGAGAGCTCGGCCTTGCCGACAATGGCCCCCGTGGCCCATCCAGCCGCATCCAGGGTGTCCGCCAGAGCCAAGTCTGGCCCCTCGGGCGGCCCCTGTACGAACATGGCCTGAGTGGCCGGCAGACAGTCTCCTACCGGTGTCCAAGCGTTCCGGTAGACCCGGCCCTGCTCGCCCAGAGCCCAGGCGTTGGGGCTCCACTCGGCGTGCAGGTAGTCCGCGCGCATCCCGTCAACGGTGACGAGCAGGATGCCTGGAGGCGGAGGAGTGGTCGAGCAAGACAGGAGCAGAGCAAGGAGCATGCTGCCCCCCTAGTCTGTGGCGATCAGGTCGTCCAAGGCCGCAGCCAGCTCCTCGGTGTCGTGCACGTTGTTGTAGTAGATCAGTTTGCCTTGGGCGTCTACGATGTAGGTGTGCGGGAAGGCTGCGGTGGGAAAGGCCACTGTGCTCTGGTACTGCTTCTGGGCCTCTTTTTGAGAGTCCAGCAGGATGGGCATATCGATGTCGAAGGCCGTGCGGAAGTCCGCCAAGGTCTCCTCGCGCTCATCGGAGATGCCCCAAAAAATCACCCCGGCCTCGCCGTAGGCTCCGTTGTGCATGTTGTCGTCAATGTCCGAGACCTCGGACGGACAGACGGGTCACCAAGTGGCAAAGTAGGCCAGCACCACCGGGTGGCCGAGCTGATCGCTCAGCTTGTAGCTCTTGCCGTCCAGATCCTGAAGCACAAAGTCTGGAGCCGGCTGCCCGATGAAGGGGTCGTCCACACCGGCCTCGACTGCGAAGTCAATCGTCGCTTCATCCGGGTCGTTGCTGCTCACGCACACGGAGCCTTCCATGCCGGCCCCGCCGGCATAGCTCAGCTTGATCCACCCCTCCTCCCCACTCTCCAGGACCTCCGAGCTGGCGTAGACCTGCAGTCCCTCCACCGCGCTGGCCGCCCCGCGAAGCACCAGAGGGGCGTTGCCCATGTTCCGAATGGACAGCAGCTTGTCTCCACCATCCTCTGGCAAAATAAAGCTGTCTCCTGGCATTTCCAGGTGCGGAGCCTGGACACTCCGGTCCAGGTCCAAGATGCGCATGTAGTTCCAGTCCCCGACGTAGCCCCGGTCGCCCTCGCTGTACATCGCCAACGCGAACTGCTCGGTGAGCTCCCGGGCCTGGTTCAAGGGCTCAGTGGGATCGCTCACGTCAAAGACCGCCACCCCCTTGTTGTCGCCGACCCAGAGCAGACCATCGTCCGCCCAGGCCATCGTGGCACTCCCCCCAGTTGGTACTTGAGCGACGAGGGTCGGGGCCATTGGGTCCGAGGTCTCAAAGATCCCTACACCCGCCGAGCCCAAGCTCATGTACACAAAGCCGTCGGCCGCCGCGACGTGCAGCGCGCCCCCATCAGAGACCGGCACAGGCTCGCCCAACTTCGGGGAGGAGGGGGTGCTCAGATCCACCGGCACCAGCCCCAAGGCGGCGTCTGCGACATAGGCCACACCGTCCATGGGCTTGCTCATCTCCCACGGCGAGGTCAGGCCGCCCAGCTGTGTCACCTCGGTCAGGGTGTCTGAGCTGGGGTCCAGGACCACGATGCCCTGGCCACGTTGGGTCACGTAGACCAGGCCCTCGTGCACCAGCAGTCCCTCAAAGCCCTTGCCATCCAGGATGCTCAGAGTGCGGGGGGCGCTCGGATCGTCCATGGACACCAGCTCCACACCGCGATCGCGGTGAGAGACCACGATGCGGGTCTCGCTGACAAACTCCACCTTGTAGTAGCGGCCCATCTGCTCGGGGTAGAAGCCCAGGAACTCTGGGTTGTCCGGATCGCTGACATCGTAGGGCAACAGGCCACCTTGGCCGACCCCCAACAGCAGGTCCCCGCGCTTGTCGAGATCGACGACCTCCGCGAAGGGTGAAACACCTGGTTGTTCCTGGTTTAGGAAGATGTTGCTGCGCTCCACGATCGGGTCTGCAGGCAGCTCTCCGACGCTGCAGTCGCCCTCCAGGAGCACCCAGTCAATGGGGAGCGTGGTGTCGGCGGTATCCCCGCTGTCTTGCGAACCCGAGCAGCTGCCGTCGTTGAGCAGCAGCTCCCCTTCGGCGCAGGGGAAGGGCTTGCAGGAGGCGAGAAGAAGAAGAAGAGAGGGCATGACTTGGCGATGCCAGGGCGCCTGAAAAGTTGCAGGGCTCATCCAAATGGCCGGGCTGTCCGATCCCTTTGACACGACGACCTGACACCCTTTGGAGAGACCCATGTTCTTCCTCCTTGCCGCCTTGGCTTGCGAGACGGCCCCTCAAAATGCGGCCTCCGCACATGCACAACCCATCGATCCCAGCCGCGACTTGACCCAGGCCAGCATGGTCCCCGTCGCCAGCGTGATCTTGGACCCCCTACTGGCCGGCATCACCTTCGCCGCCTTCGACCTCAGCGAGATCACGGTCGAGTTTGGTGATCCCTCCAGCGGCGCCCTGGCAGATGTCGCCGAAGACGAGCTGGAGCTCTCCAGCCGTTGGGACAGCGCCTCTCGCGAGGCTCCGACGACCAGCTCTCACAGCAAGAGCTCCGAGCCCAAGGTGCGCAAGGTTTCCACCGGCAGCGTCTCCGTGAGCACCGGTCCCGAGCTCTCCATCGACGCCAAAGAGATCGAGGCTGCCAAGCCTAAGGTCATGAGCATCTCCCAAGTCGTGCGCAAGCAGCGCGGCAAGGTGCAGTACTGCCACGACACCGGCAAGACCCGGGACTCCCAGGTCAATGGCCGCATCACCGTGGCCTGGACCGTCACCAGCGGCAAAGCCACAGACATCCAAGTCTTGGACAACACCACCGGCGACGACGTGATGGCGGCCTGCGTGGCGCGCCAGGTTCGCAGCTTCAAGTTCCCCAAGGACATGGAAGATGACGTGAGCTACCCCTTCGTGTTCCAGCAGGGCTGATGGCCCTTCAGGGCGCCTGAACCACGACGGCTCCGGCATCGGGGTCCTCGTGCTCAACCACTGTGTCGACCCGGGTGCTGCCCAATCTGGCGCCCCCTTCCAAGCGCACCTGGGCCGCGTTCCGGTGCGGGACCTCAGTGCGGAAGCGGGCCAAGCGCCCATCAAAGTCGCGCATGTCCGCGGTGGCGCCGTAGGGCAGCGCTGTACGGACCCGGCCAATGCCGGTGTGGGCCACGACGGTGCCGCTGGGGGTCTCAGCAAAGGTCAGCTTGACCCCACCGAGCTCGGTGCGGGCGCTGATGGCCCGGTCCAAGCCCTCCAGCTTGATCTTGCCCACGCCCACCGCCATGGCGCCCTCGCCGTGGTGGCTGCCTTTGACCTTGCCCCGACCCAGCGTGGCGTCCACGCGGCCTTGGGTGTGGCTGAGCAGCACGCGGCCTCGGCCCAGCTCCACGTCCACCCGGCCCAGAGTGTCTTGCACCTCGACCTTGCCGGCCTTGAGCTGCACATCCACCATGGTGTTGCTGGCCAAGACCACGACCCAGTCGGTCTCGCAGCGCTCAAAAGTGTTGGCCTCCTCGCTGGGGAGAACCTGCGCACGGGCGACGGTGTTGTCCCCTGAGAAGTCCAGCTTGCAGCCTACTTCTCCCCAGCGAACGGGCGTGGCAGTGACCATCGACTCGCTCGCGTTTGCATCGTAGATCACCGTGACATGCCCCTTGTCCCCGGAGATCTCCAAGGCGGGCATGGAAGCAGGAAGCGAACGTGTGACCGGCTCCGAGGCCAGTGCGGGCGCGCTGAGCGAGAGCATCAAGGTCAGGGTCATCAGGGTCTCCGTGGTCTGCTTCTTGGGACACCGGGGATGCCCACACACGCTACCTACGGGCCCCAACTCAGATCATTCAACGGGCTCGCTGTGGGCGCCGGGCAGGTGGATCTCATGGGCCACGCCTTGGCCGGTCAGCTCCATGAAGACCTCGCGCGGGAGGGGGAACCAGCGCAGCTGCTTGAAGTCCACGCTCATCTCAGGCTCCTGCGCACACTCTGGGGGCGCCGTCTGGGCGGCCCGGGCCAGGATCTTCTTGGCCTCCTCCAGGTGACCTCCCAGAGCCCACTCCGGCTCGGTGCTGTGGCGGGCCCGGTACTCCAGACGACCGCCCCGGTAGCTGAGATCCGAGAGGCTGCGTGGGGGAGTCGGCAGGCCATCTCGGTGAACCCAGGCGCCGCTCATGGGGCAGAACTTGTAGTCGGGCAGCAAGCGCCAACCCTCGTTGGCGATGAGCTCCACGGCATCGAGCAGGAACTCAAAGACGGTCTCGGAGATGAAGTAGTTGAAGTTCACCCGCACCCAACCGGGTTTGATGCCCTCGCAGCCCTTGAGCACCTCGCGCTCGAACTCCTTGGAGGTGGACAGATCGATGCCCAACAAGCGGTGACCATAGGGACCTGCGCAGCTGCAGCCGCCGCGGGCTTGGATGCCCAGCAAGTCGTTGAGCAAGGCCACCACGAAGTTGTGGTGCAGGTAGCCGCCGCCGTGGCGCACCATGAAGCTGACGATGCTCAGACGCCAGGCATCCTTGTTGCCCAAGATGTGGATGTTGGGGTTGTCCCGCCAACGGGCGATGGCCCGCTGAATGAAGTCGTGCTCCTTGTTCCGGATGGCCTTGACCCCCACCGCGTCCTTGAGCTGGAAGACCAGACCTGCACGGATGGACTCGATGATCGCCGGCGTTCCCCCTTCCTCTCTGTGGATGGGGTCGTCGTGGTAGCGGTGCTCGGAGGGGTTCACATAGGAGACCGTTCCACCACCGGGAGAGGCGGGCACCTTGTTGGTGAGCACGTGCTTCTTGACCACCAGAACGCCTGGGGTGCCGGGTCCGCCAATGAACTTGTGTGGGGAGATAAAGATGGCGTCTTTGTAGGCCAGGTTCCCATCGGGGCCGTGGGCGGCCATGTTCATCTGGATCTCGACGTAGGGACCCGCCGCAGCAAAGTCCCAGAAGCTCAGAGCGCCGTAGCGGTGCAGCAGGATCTGGGTGGCCCGGGTGTCCGAGCCGATGCCGGTCACATTGGAGGCCGCTGAGAAGCTGCCGATCTTTAGGGGCCGGTCCTGGTACTGCTTGAGCGCCGCCTCGAGCTGGACCAAGTCCAAGCGTCCGTCGGCGTCCTCGTCGATGGTGACCACATCAGCCAAGCTCTCGCGCCAAGGCAGCTCGTTGCTGTGGTGCTCAAAGGGTCCGATGAACACCACGGGGCGCTGATTGGCGGGGATGTGTGCCCGCAGTCCAAAGCGCTCATCGAGCTCGGCTGGGATGCGAATGCCCAGACAGTCCACCAGCTTGTTGATGGCGCCGGTGGCGCCTGAGCCGGTGAAGATGACCACGTCGTCGGGGCCGCCGCCGACGGCCTTGTGGATCTGCGCGCGGGCATCTTCCCGGTAGCGCGTGGTCTGGCGACCGGTGCCGCTGGTCTCGGTGTGGGTGTTGGCGTAAAGCGGCATGACCTCGTGCCGGATGAAATCCTCGATGAATCCCAGGGAACGACCCGATGCGGTGTAGTCGGCGTAGGTGACACGGCGGGGACCATAAGGACCCTCGATGACTTGGTCGTCGCCGATGATGCTGCCGCGAATGGTCTCGATCAGGCGCTCGGATGACTCGGACATGGGTGCTCCACTGCTGGGGAGCATTCTAAGCGCGCTTGGGCGCAAGCGGTGTCTCGGAGCTGTGTGCTCTGGCGCGCAGGTGCCGGGAGGTGTCCAGGCCTAGTCGAGCTGAAGCTCAAAGGCGCCCAGATCCACGGCCGATCCAGAGAGGCGGCTCTGCCCAGCCAGATCCAAGTCTTGCAGCTCGGTGGACTCCCCTGCATCCAGCGCCGCACTCCCCGCAGCCAGGGCAAAGTCCATGCCTGCTGCGTCCACAAAGATGCCCAGGTCATCCAGCTCCAGGTTGGCCTCTACCGTGGAGCTGGCGTCGTAGTCCCAGGGCGTGAGCATCGCGGCGAGGTTGTTGCGGATGACGTTCTCGAAGTTCTCCTGCCCCGTCTTGCTCTGGTCTGAGATGCGGATCCAGGGTCCGCTGTCCGCTGGCATCTCGGGATGACGCACCACGGTGTTGTTTTGGATTCGGCAGTTTCTCCCTCCATAGAGCGAGATGCCATGGTAGTTCGCGTTGACCACCAAGTTGTTCTCCACGACCCAGCCGTCGGCGTAGCCATCGGAGAGCAAGATGCCCTGCATCAGGGTGCCCACCAGCCCCTGCTCGAGCACAAAGTCCGTGAGCGGGTCGGCAAAGAGCAGGAACTGGTTGTGGTGGATCCAGACCCCTTCGATCTTGAGGTCGCCCTCCAGCTCGTAGGCCTGGAAGGCATCGTCATGCTGGGTCTCGTAGGCGTCCACATAGGCATCGCGAACCGTGTTCCAGGCATAGGTAGAGTGGCTGCCCAGACCCCGGATGCCGTCGCCGCCGAAGTTGTCTACCAGACAGCCCTGGACCAGAGCGTGGTCGCCGCGCAATGACAGGGCGTGGTGGGTGTTTCGGATCTGGGTGTCCAAGACCTGAACCCGCTCTCCGCGCAGGTCCACGCCGCTCTTTGTGCGCGTGGTCCAGTCCGAGACCGTCCAAGTGGAGGAGTCCTGGGCGGACTCGACGACCAAGTCTTGAAACACCAGATCCGTGCTGCTGGTGTCGGCGGAGACCAGCCAGAAGTCCCGCTCATCCTGGTTGGTCTCGATGTCCGTGCCGCGCACCAGCAGGCCCTGAAAGCGCACGCCGCTCACGCCCACAAGCTGGAGGCTGCTCAGCTCCGCTTCCTGGAGCGCAGTGGCCACGATGGCCAGCTCGCTGCCGGCAAGCTGACGCAGGACGGGCGCGCCATGATGACCGGGCAGCAGGCAGAGGGTGCCACTGGTGGGGAGCGCTTGGGCATCGGCCAGAGCTTGCAGGCTGGGCCATGGGGCGTCCAGAGTGCCGGGGTTGGACAGCTCTCCGTCCGGGGCGGAGTATGCATCGCAGCTCAGGGGCCGCTCGCCAGAATCTCCGGTATCTACGCCGGAGTCTGCTGTGTCCACACCGGAGTCTTGGGTGCTTGAATCATCTACGGGATCCGGCAGAGTCTGGAGGGTCGCGGGGTCGGAACACCCAAGGGCAATCAAGAACAACATCGTGGAAGGGTACACCCTGGAAGAAGCGCCCTTGCTGTCCTGCTCTGCTCCAAAGCACGCAATCGCTACCCTGCCCACCCCACATTAGGTACCCTGCTCCCCCATCCAGACCGCCAGGTACCATGAAACTGAAGATCAACGGCCAGAGCTACGACGTCGACGCCGAGCCGGAGACCCCGCTGCTCTGGGTACTGCGCGAGCAGCTCGGCATGACCGGCACAAAGTTCGGCTGCGGAATCGGTCAGTGTGGTGCTTGTACTGTGCACTTTGACGGAAAGGCCATGCGCTCTTGCCTGCTTCCCGTCGTCTCGGCCGGCTCTGGAGAGATCACCACCATCGAGGGCATCACGCCTCACCCTCTGCAGGCGGCGTGGATCGAGGAGCAGGTGCCCCAGTGCGGCTACTGCCAGTCCGGTCAGCTCATGGCGGCCGCTGCGCTATTGGAGCAGATTCCAAACCCCAGCGATGCCCAGATCAACAGCACGATGACCAACATCTGCCGCTGTGCCACCTACGACCGCATCCGCAAGGGCATCAAGCGCGTGGCGGCGGACAACGCCAGCGCCACGGCATCCAACACCACGGACACGACGGGAGGTGCCGAATGAGCGCCGTTCTCAACCTCTCCCGGCGCGCAGCGCTGGCTGGAGTCCCCGGCTTGATGCTGGCGTTCTCTCTGCCTGGCTACGCCCAAGGGCTGGCCTGGGATGCCGCGATGGGGCTGGGTCCGGAGTCGGGAGAAGGCGCCGAGGATCTCAACGCCTGGATCCGCATCGCACCCAACAACGTGGTCACCTTCCAGGTGGGCGCATCCGAGATGGGACAGGGCGTGCTGACCTCGCTGCCGATGATCCTGGCTGAAGAGCTGGACGTGCCTTGGGAGCTGGTGCGCGCGGAAGCCAGCCCAGCGCACAAGGACTTCGGACGCCCCGTCGGCGGAGGCCCCGTCAAGATGCAGCTCACCGGTGGAAGCGAGTCCATCAAGGGCTACGCGCCCATGCTGCAAGAGGTCGGGGCCGTGGCCCGCGGCATGCTGATCTCCGCCGCGGCTGGCCTCTGGGGCGTGGAGGAGTCCACCTGCAGCACCTCGGCCGGAACGGTCATCTCCGGCGAGCAGAGCATCACCTACGGCGAGCTCGCTGAGCTGGCCGCCTTGGAGAAGCCCAAGAAGCGGGGGATCAAAGCCAAGGGCGACTACACCCTGCGCGGCACCAGCCCCCAGCGCCTGGACATCCCGCCCAAGACGGACGGCACCGCTCAGTTCGCGACGGACTTTATCCATCCCCCTGGGCGCCCCGACATGAAGGCGCTCGTGGGATCCGTGCGCCACTGTCCTCACTTCGGCGGCAAGGTGGCCAGCGTGGACGATACGGCGGCACGCAAGATGCCGGGCGTCCAAGACATCCTGGTCATCGACGAGTTCACCATCGTCGCGGTGGCTGATACATTTTGGCGGGCCAAACAAGCGGCTCTGGCCGTGGATGTGACCTGGGAGATGGGAGAAGGTGCAGGCCTGGACGATGCCGAGATCGGCGCGCGCATGGCCGGCGACCTTTGGCAAGGAAAGCGCCTGTTCAAGCAGGGCAAGTACAAGATTCCAGAGGACGCCAAGGCCATCACCGTGCGCTACGAGGTGCCCTACCTGGCCCACGCCATGATGGAGCCCTTGGTCGCCGCAGCCTGGGTTCAGCCGAACCGGGTCGACGTCTGGGCAGGCACCCAAGCCCAACAGGCCGACCGCAAGCTCGCAGCCAAGGCCGCTGGCCTGTCCAAGAAGCAGACCTTCATCCACACCTTGATGCTGGGCGGCGGCTTTGGCCGGCGCAGCTTCGCCGACTTTACGGAGCTGGCGGTCAAGGTGGCCATGAACTTCGAGGTGCCCGTCAAGGTGCAGTGGACCCGAGAGCAGTGCTTCACCCGGGGCTATTACCGCCCACGCATGATCTGCGAGCAGACCGCCGTTTTGGGTGATGACGGCATGCCCACCCACTGGAACGCTGGCTTTGCCGGACAGAACCCTGGCGAGATCGTGCTGCCTGGATTCCTGCACGAGTCCAAGGTGGCCTACGCCCTAGTGACGGGCGGCATGGGCGGCCACATGCCCTACACCGTGCCCAACATGATGGTGGACTACGCCCACACCAAGCTGCCCATCCACGTGGGCTGGTGGCGCTCGGTAGAGGGCAGCACCAACGGCTTCTTCCGCGAGTGCTTCGTCGATGAGCTGGCCCATGCTGCGGGCCAAGACCCCGTCGAGTACCGACGCAAGCTGATGGCCGAGCACCCCAGAGAGCTGCGGGTCTACGAAGCCGCGCTGACCGCAGCAGGACCGGCCCCCGCCGGCACCCACCGAGGTACCGCCATCTTCGAGTCTTTTGGATCCATCTGCGCCGAGGTCATCGACATTCGTATCGAGGACGGCCGCGTGATCCCGGTCAACGTGGGCGCCAGCATTGACTGCGGCGACGTCGTGCACCCCGACACGGTCAAGGCCCAGGTCATGGGTGCCCTGACCATGGGCCTGTCCGAGGCCTTTTACGGCCAGGTGAACTTCGTGAACGGAGCTGCCCAGCAGAGCAACTTCCACAACTACCAGATCATGCGCATGGACCAGGCCCCCACGGTCAACGTGGAGCTGGTCATCTCCGGCGAGAAGATGGGCGGCGTGGGAGAGCCGGGACTGCCTCCCATCGCAGGAGCCTTGTGCAACGCCATCTTTGCGGCGACGGGAACTCGGATTCGCAGCTTGCCGATCGGGGATCAGCTCAAGGGTTGAAACAGGGCTTGCGGACCGTCGGCGGGTGGATCCACGGGGTCTTCCCGCCAGAATAGCGGTGTGGCTAGGCCTGCGTTGTGACGCGAGGAGAGCAGAAAGGCCAGGCCGCCCAAAGGCAGCAGGGCGTAGCTAATCTTGGCCAGGATGGACAAGGGGCGGGCTGGAAGCATGATCCAGTCGTGCGGCCAATCCATCACCCCAACGAGCAGGGGCGAGCAAAACATCACCACATTCAGTGCGATCCGTGGACCCAAGCAACAGATCCACAGAACGGCGAGATGCCAGGTATGTCCTTCTGATTGTTCCTTCGCGCCCCCGAAGACTCCTCCCTCCCGGTCCTGAAGATTCAGAGCGAAAAGGGCATCGACGCTCAACAGTCTTCCGTGGACAGCGATCCGGCCAACCCCCAGGGCCAGAGTCGCCAGCACCGCCAAGAGCATGCGCAACGCGACGGCGACCAGCATCGCCGGCGCACGACCCACGCCGAACACAAGCGCTTGCCGAATGCTCACCGCTCGGCCAGCTTCTTCATCCAGCACAATGCGAATCACCGCACCACTGACAATCAGGCCACACCATAGCTCCACAGCGAACATGAGCGCGCTCAACAGGACGGCCAGGTAAGGCCCATCTGTGGGACCGATCACATGCACTTTGATGGCCAACGCCACCTCCTCCAAGCCGATGCTCACCAGCGCAATTCGCCACCAGGATCGCCGCAGCCAACTCCACACCGTTCGCAGACTGCGCTTCAGCGTGGGCGGCCCCTTCCAAGGTGGTTTCTCGGCCAGAGTCCCAGGGGCCCGGTAGGGGTCGTCCACCCTAGTCCTCCAAGTCTTCCATCAGCCGCCAGCGGTACTCCGTCACCAGCCCCTGCTGGTGGCGCATAGACAGCAAGCGGGAGAGCCCGCCCAGAGCCGGCAAGATGCTCATAAAGCCGATGAGCAGCCCACCCGGTAGGCTGACGGCGGTGGCGGTCCACGCGGGCCACTCCAGGACCATCGTGCCGTAGCCGATCATCCCCATCAACCCGCTGACCAGAAGCACCGGCAGGTAGAGCACCAGCCAGGAGCCGGCAAAGCCAAAGGTGTGCCCGTCCCCGAGCTCCCAGGCGCCGCCGAACACGGTCTTGGAGGGGTCCTCCACGCCCAGCACAAACAGGGCCTCGACCGCCATCAGACGCCCTTGAACCAAGGCTGTGGGGAAGAAGGCGCACATCGCGGCGATGACCCCGAACATGTAGCGCAAGGCCACCGGCAGGATGAGCACGCCAAAGTAGGAGAAGCCGAAGCGCAAGGCCTTGCCCACGCCCAGCTCGCGGCCGTCTTCGTGGTCCAGCACCACCCGGATGGCGGCCGCGGAGACCACCAACCCAAAGGCCGCCGAGACCCCCATGCTGAGCAGGGAGCCCAAGAACTGCGGCAGGTAGGTGATGCAGAGCCTGGCCAGAATGGCGGAGGCCAGGGAGATGCCCACGCTGACCCCGAAGAGCATGCCCCAGGAGCGGGCCAGCCAGCTCCAGACGGTCTTTAGGTCGGTGTTCACCGAGGGCTCGGCGTGCCAGACCCGGGCCAAAACCTGCGTGGGTGCTGCGCTCTGGGGCGCCTGATAGGGATTCTGCATGACGGGCCTGGTGTGGCCGCACCCTAACCCACCGGCCGCTTGAGCTTCGGTCAGCGAATCCGGGCCACCACTTCGGGCAGCCACTGGCTGCTGGATCCCTTGAGCCAAGCGCCCTTGTTGTAGCCCTGAACGAACTGGGAGAAGGGGTTGGCGTTGGGGTTGATGTCCAACATCACCGCGCCGTTCTGGGCAGCCGCAGAGGCCGCATGCAGCGGCAGGTTGGTCGCCCCCGAGCTTCCAATCGTGATGAAGAGTCCGGCCTGCAGGGCCATCTCCATGGCCGAGTCCGAGCGGTGCAGCGGCTCCTCGTAGACCTCGTCGAACCAGAGAATATGAGGCCGCGCCAGGTGGCCATCGACGGTCAAGAGCGCGCGGCTCTGCTCGTCCAGGAGCTGATCTCCCCTCTTTGCGTAGCCCACCCCCATCGGGATGCTCTGGATCTCCCGGTAGCCGGCTCCAACGCGCATTCGGTCGCCGTTGCCGTGCACCTCATAGACGCGCTCGGGGCTGTTGCCGGCGCGCACGTGCAGGCCATCGACGTTCTGGGTGATCAGCGCGAAGCGGTCTTGCAGGCGCTGCTCAAGCTCCACCAGGGCCAGGTGGCCGGCGTTGGGCTGGGCTGCGTGACAGGCCGCTCGCCGAAAGAGGTACCAACACCACACCTGCTCGGGGTGCTTGGAGAAGTGGGCCCAGGTGCCGATCTCCATGGGCGTGAAGTTCTGACTGCCCACCGTCCAGTAGCCCTCCGGTCCACGGAAGGTGGGGATGCCGGACTCCACGGAGATGCCCGCGCCGGTGAGCACGACGACGGGCTTGGTGGGGTCGACTTGAGAGAGCAGGGTATCGAGCGCTTCCATGTTCCTTCCGCCGCGTTCAGGTCCGCGCTGGAATGAGCCAGCGTGTGACCGGCGCGGAGACTCCGGCAGCGGCACCCGCAGCGATAAGCGCGCTGGCGCCCAAGGGAAGGCAGCTCAAGGCCGCCAGGCCCCCAGCGATGGCCAACGCGGCCAGCAGGCTGCTGCGTGGACCGGCCAAGCGCCCAATGGCGATGCCAGCCCCCACGCCCCCTGCGATGCACGCCGACAAGCAGCCGGCGGTGGCGCCGCAGCCCACAGGTGCCAGGCCCCCCGCGGTGGCCAGCAGGGGCAGACCGAAGGCCACGGTGCCACCCAGCAGACCCGGCCAAACGGCACGCCCCAGGGCCCCACCACGCCAGGCAAAGGCCGCCACCATCAAGAACACGCCAAGGGCGATGGGCCCCTGCTCCAGGGCGGAGCCGCGCCATATGGCCAACGCACCCACCGGGAGCACCAACAGGGCCTGCCTCAGTCCTAGGCGCCGTCGTCCGCGCTCATAGGCCGCCTGCGCTTGGCGCTTGAGCTCATCCATGCTTGTCACTCCATGCAAGGCGCAGGCGTGTCATGGCCCGCTGCACGCGCTTTCTAAAGGTCGCGGGCGCGAGGCCTTCCGGTCGCGGAGCCAAGCCTGCTGCAGCCATCAGAGTGGCGTGGTCGGCTTCTTCCAAGCCATCCAAGATGCCCTCTAGGTGGGCCAAGAGCTGCGCCTGGGCCACGGTGGCCTCGACGGTGGGGCCCTGTGATTGGGGGTGTTCAGGGTCCAGAGGACCGTGCCCACGCCGGCGCCTTCGGGTGCGCCAAGATCGGACCTCCCAAGCGGCAATGCCCAAGACCCAGGGCATCCCCTTGCCAAGCTCAGGCTGATACTCGCTGGCCCGCTCAAAGACCCGCAGCAGGGCCTGCTGGGCCACGTCCTCGCACTCTGGGTCTCCGGCCATCATGCGGCGCGTCAGGGCGAGCACTCTGGGCTGGCAAGCTGCATACACGGCGTCAAAGGCAGAGCGGTCCCCGTCCGCCAGGCGGAGCAAGTCCGATGTGGGGTCGGGGACGCTCAGGGTCACTCAGAAGGGACAGAGGCCACAGAAGCCGCCACCGAGGGTGTCCGCGGCCAGAGCGGCCGTAGGAATGAGCAGGCCAGCGGCGATGAAAGCGATTCGTTTGAAGGACATGGTGTCTCCAGATTGGGTGCCGGAGAAGCTCCGGTGTTCGTCATAGACGGCAGCGACCCAAGCGTGACCCAAGTCCTCCAAAAAAGGCGACTCATTGCTCCCAGGGGAAGGAGAGCTCGCCTTGGTCTTCCCGAATCCAGCCGATGACGCGGGCGGCGCCAAGCAGGGGAAGCAACGTGGAGACAAAGGCCCGGATGAAGGCCAGGGGCAGGGAGGCGGCCAGGAGCATGCCGATGCCCAAGCCCTGCTCATAGGCCACGTACTGCCAGGCGCCCTCGAGCAGGCTCATGAAGATCAGGGGGGCGGTGCCGAGCACAACGAGCACAAACAGGTCCGCGCTCTGGCCCTCGCTGCGCTCCCAGGCGTGCTTGAGACTCTTGACCCCTTCATCGCGGTAGCCCAGAGCGAACATGCCGTGAATCATCAGGGTGCGCACGCCAACGATCACGCCGGGAACCACGAAGAAGATCAAGCCAATGATCAGGGCAAAGCCGCGCAACACCAAAGGCAAGACCGCACGGCCACCGGTCTGGAAGCCTCGGCTGATCATCGGTCCAAGGGGCGCCTTGGGATCCCTCCAGCGGCCCACAGCGATGTGGATGGCCGACATCGAGACGATGATCATCAGGACCGTGTTGACCAGCCCCATCATGGAGGAGCCGCTCTCCGGCATGTAGAAGGCCTGCAGGTCCAGGAGCAGCGAGGTGAGCACCCCAGCGGCCCCGCTGATGCCCAAGATCACAAAGCCGCTCTGACCGAGCCAAGTACGGACCAGCGCCAGATCCTGAGCCCGGCTGGGGCCCTCCACCGCAGGGCTGCTCTCCGTTCCACCGCCTCTCTGCGGTGCAGCGTAGGGATTGTCCACGTCAGTCTCCAACCTCGTCGTGGGTGGGCGCGTCCATGCCGTCCTCGCCCTCCCAGTGAATGGGGGGCAGAGCCAGCGTTGGCTCCTTTGCAAGCGCATCGTCCCAGAAGGGCAGCTTCTCAAACACCGCCTGGTGGTCGGCATAGAGCGGCGAGGTCACGCTGAGGCGGCCTCCTTCCGGCAGATCCATCTCAATGCGCAGAGCGTGCAGCCCCAAGCGGGAGAGACCATGCTGCTCACGCCAGACCCGACTCTCGCGGTGGTCGCCATGCTCCCGGTCGCCCAGCACGGGATGGTGCAGGTCGCGCACATGGCGACGGACCTGGTGGTGACGTCCGGTCTTGGGCTGAACCTTCAACAGCGAGCAGCGCGGATCATGGGAACGCCCCAAACAGCTGACCTGAGAGAGCGCCGTCTGGCTGCCGCGCGGGCTGGGAATGTCCGTATCTACGGTGACCACGCCCTCGTGGTTGAAGTAGCCGCGCACAAAGGCCACGTAGGTCTTCTGGCCCTTGCCCAGCGCGCTGTGGAGCTGACCGGCCACGTTGTTGTCCGTGGCGATGATCATGCAGCCGCTGGTGTTCCGGTCCAGGCGATGCACCAGGTACACCCGCTTGCCGAGCTGGTCGCGCACGCGCTGAAGCATCGCGCGAGCCTTGCGGGCCTGCTTGTTGCGGTGACAGATGATGCGCGGGGGCTTGGCCACGACGACCCACTCACGGCCGCGAGCGAGGATGGGAATGGGTTGGTCCATGGGGCCCGGCTAACGCGCCTGAGCCGTCTCGGAAGCCCTTGGCGCTCCTTGAGTGTCAAGCCCTTAGGGCGCCACCGTCACGTTGACCGATGCGCTCCAGGCGGTGTCGGTGCCGTCGCTGACCTGAATCTGGCAGCTGAACAAGTCCCCAGCGACCGTGTTGCTCGCGGCGATGCTGTCCCCACTCAAGCTCACGCTCAAGGTGCTGCCCCCGTAGCTTCGGCCATTCTTGAACCACTGGACGCTGTAGCTGAGGGCGTCGCCGTCAATGTCCGTGGATGCAGTGTCCAGGGAACAGAGCAGGTCTTCCCCTTCCGTCGCGCTGCTGTTGACGCTGGCCACCGGTGCGCTTGGGGCCGTGTTGGAGACCACCACCGCGCTCGAGGCCATGCTGTTGCTGTCCGTGCCGTCGCTCACGGTGGCCGTGCAGCCCACGCTCTGGCCCTTGGTGAAGCTGCCGCTCAGGGTGTCTTGGTCCAAGCCCAAGCTCACCCCGTCCACGCTCCAGTCGTAGGACCAGGTCAAGGTGTCCTCGGTGTCGGCGTCGGTGGCCGAGGCGCTGCAAGTCAGCTCGCTGTCCGCGTACACGGTGCTCGTTCCCAGGAGCACGCCCGAGATCACCGGCACCGCGTTCTGAATCACCACCGCGTTGGAGGTCACCGCCAAGCCCAAGGTGCGTCCGTCGTCCGGCTGGACCAAGCACTCCACCGTCTGACCCTTGGCGAAGTCCTGGGGGTCCAGGACCTCTCCGTTGCGGGTGATGCTCACCCCATCGACCTTCCAAGAGTAGGCAAAAAACAGGGCATCTGAGTCCGCGTCCGTGGCCAGACCCGGGGTGCAGCTCAGAGACTGCTCGCGGCTTGCAGGCTCTGGACCCAAGGTGGCCATGTCCAAGGTGGGCACTGCGTTTCCGATGGTGGTCGTAGCCGAGGCCGTCTCGCCGATGCGGGCGCCATCTGTGGGTGTGACCTGCACCTCCCAGAGCTGGTCGCGAAGGAGGCGGTTGGCAGGCACCGTCTCGCTGCGCAGGCCGGAGTCCTGTCCGTCCACAAACCACTTGTAGCTGTAGAGGACCTTCTCCCCTTCGGGATCCACACCCTCTTCCAAAATGAGGGCTTCCAACCCAGCGGCCGCGGTAGCCAGCTCCGGGTTGATTCCGACAACGGGGCTGCTGGGGGCACCGTCGACGAGAACGCGCACCTCGGACTCGGCGTACAGCCCCATGGGGTCAACCACGCGCAGGGTCAGGCTGTGCAAGCCAGGCTCAGGAGCCGCGATGCTCAGATCCAGCTCACCGTAGGAATCCGGGTTCATCCAGCCAAGCTCGATCTCGCCATCCAAAATCCACACCGCCTCGAGCAGCTCAGGACCGTCCTCAGCGTCTCGGGCGGTTCCACGAAGCACCAAGTCCACAGCGTCCAGGATGCTGTCTTCGATGGGGTGGGTGATCTCGGCCACGGGCGGGGTGCCCACGCTGTAGAGCAGCTCTTGCTCGCAGGAGCTCCCCGAGGGATGCGTGGCCAAGAGCTGGATGCGGTGGGTGCCGGTGGACAAGTCCTGGCAGGCCCAAGTAAAGCTGCCATCCGGGTTGACATGGGCGCTGCCAAGCTCTCCATCCAGATCGCTGCTCAAGACCAAGTCCAGGTCTTCAGGCTGGCCGCTGAGCTCCCAGATCTCCCCCTGGACCTCCAGGGTTTGTCCAAACTCTCCAAAAGTGCCGCTCTCTGGAGTCAGAAACGCGCACTCCATCCCGGCACCCTCAAGCTCCTCTAAAAGAGCCTGCTCATCGACACATGCGAGCAGCGAGAGTAGGAGGGGAGCAAGGGACATGGGGACCACCTGCGGTTACCTGGCCAGGAACTTGAGACTATTTTACTTTCACTCGTCTTACAGGGGCTTGCGCACGTGGGAATAAAGAAGAGGGGGGTCAGAACTGGGCAAAAAAGCCCAGCTTCCACGTTGCTTTTTTCAGGGTGTTGACGCGTCGATACGCAGTTGCCGCATGGGTAGAGCTGACGCAGAAGATCGCCCTCTGTCAGGGGTGGGATCTGGGGCGTTTTGCCGCAGGCCGAGGGCATCGCGTCGCCGCAGACCTGCGCCGTGTTGGCGCCAAACTGACCCCACTGGACACCTTCCCTTCTCTCGTTCTGCACAGAGACCCAGGGGCATCAGCACCCCGGGCCAAGCCGAGGCGTAGGATCGGCGAAGGGTCCGATGAGGCGAGCGAGCAACTACACTAGACAAAATCGAGGGAGCCGCGCATATGACCGAGACCCAGTCCAAGCTCACTGCCGGTCCGCCCCCCGTTCAAGTGGCGGCCCCCCCTAGCGACCACCTGACCGATCCCCTGGCTTCGGCGAGTGCGACCCCTCAAGCGGGAAACAGCCAGCGCCAAGTGAGCAGCCACCAGGCCAATCACACCGTGCGCGGCGGCCCAGGTGACAAGAAGAAGCACAAGCCTGGAGACGATGGGGTCTCCATGGATGGCGAGGTCGGAACAGCAAAGGGCGTGGAGCTGGCCGAGCGCTTCGGCGGCTCCCACAGCAGCCTGAGCGGACTGGGCTCCGTGGATGTGCCTTTCACCATGCCCTACGAGGGCGAAGGCAGCGCCGACATCTTCACGAGCACCGCCAAGTGGGCCAACGCCGCCGACGCCTACTCCACCAGCAAAGAGTTCGCCAAGCGCCTTCCAGACGTTCGTGAGCGCTACGGCTCCCAAGAGGAAGCCTGGGGCCAAGCGCAGCTCCACGATCACAATATGGGGGGTAGCCACTACAAGATGGGGAGCAAAAAGTACTCGCGGGGGGCCAAGCGCGCCGTCGTGGTCGGCAACTCGGACTACAAAAGGAAGACCTACTTGCCGCTGGCGAAGGCGGCCGCCGAGAAGGCGGGCGACAAGCGCGATGAGTTCCTGGTGGCCGACCTCGGAGGGGCCGGCCGAGACGCCAAGACCGTCGCCGGCATCTACAAGGGGCTTGGCTTTGACGTCATCGAGCACAGCGATCAGGAGTCCAGCTCCCTGAACAAGACCCTACAAGGAGCCGAAGAAGGCCTGGTGGAAGGCGACGAGCTGCTGATCTACTATGCGGGCCACGGCACCACGACCGGCCTGATCGGCGCCGAGGCCAACCGCCTTGTGACCAAGAACAACGACTGGGGGCCCTCCGTCGTGCCCTTCGCTGCGGCTCTAGACGCCGTCATCGCCGCAAAGATGGGCAACTTCCACGTCACGGTGGTCTTGGACGCCTGCAACTCAGGTGGAGCCACAGCCGACCTGAAGGACCAGGGCGCGGAGCTGGGGGCCGCAGAGCCGCACCAGATCAACCTGGCCGAGGAGGCCCTGCGGGACAACGACGGCGAAATGAAGAAAGCCTCAAAACAGTTGAACTTCACCGGGCAGCTCTTCAACAAGTGGAGCGAAAAAGCCGCCGAGCGGCTGCCCGGATCAAAGTGAATCAAGCCGCAGCGCGAGCAGGCGCCTCCACCCCAAGCTCTGCCCGGAGCTGATCGAGGGGCTGAGACCACCGCTTGGCCCAGGGCACGCCAAAGAGGTGCGGCGTGCGCCGGCCCAAGGCCCAGCCTCGACTGATCTCATCCATGCGCACCTCGCGCTCCTCCCACTCAAAGAGAAGGGTGTTGAGCAAGCCGGCGGCCAGCAGGGCGATTCCCAATCGGGTCGGGAACTGCGCGGCGTTGAAGGCCTGCAAGCCCAGCTCACCGGCCGTGTCCGTTCCAAAGCCAGTGACCACATGCCAGATGTCGTGCACCTCGTGCAGGTGGGCGAAGGTGTAGGAGACCGGGTCGTTGGCTGGGAGCACCGGTATCGCCGCAGGATCCAAGCCCGCGCTGCGCATGTGGGCGGCAAAGGCCTGGCCCAAGGAGCCTTCCGGAAGCAAGGCCAGCGCCTCCAGGTCGATGGCCCCCACCCTGGGACGCTGCGCCAGCGCTCGGGCCCCTCGGGCGCTCTTGGCGAAGTGCTCCGCCATGGGGGCGATGAACTCTGGGTCATCGAAGCCTGCCACAAAGGCCAGGATGTCATCGAGCTTGGAGAGGTCCCGCACGACCTTGGTGAAGTGGCGGAAGAAGCGGAGGAGAAGCAGGGCACGACGCATGTTTTTGATCCAAAGCTGAGGTTTTGTTCACATTTAAGATATGAACAAAGGCTCACCTTTCCAACTCGCGTTTACCTGGATCCCTCATGCCTCAGCCAGACACCAAAAAGCCGCGTAGAACGCCACGTCAGCAGCGCTCCCAAGAGACGGTCGAGGTGATCCTACAGGCCACCGCTCAGGTTTTGGCCGAACACGGCTACGCCAAATCGAGCACCAACCGCATCGCGAAGCGGGCCGGGGTCAGTGTGGGCTCGCTTTACCAGTACTTCCCCAACAAAGACGCCCTGTTTCAGGCCTTGATCGAGCGCCACGTGAGCGCCCAAAACGATGCCTTCTCTGCGCTCTTTTCAATCTCTCTCGGCAGTCCTCCGCCGGTGCTCATCACGCAAGCCGTGCGCGCTCTGGTGGCCTCGCATCAGGTCCAGCCCGAGCTGCACCTGCTCTTGATCAGCCAGCTCGGGGGGCTGGAGCAGGCAGCGGAATTGCTCACTCTGGATACCCGAGCAATCCAGGCCCTGGAGGCCTACTTTCGGGTGCAATCCAAGTCGCTGCGTCCCATGGAGAATCCCCGCCTCGTCGCCGAGGTCATCGTGTTCGCGGTCGAGGCCGTGGTGCACCGCAGCTTGATGGAGCGGCCGGACAAGCTGGAAGACCCCGCTGTTGAGCGAGAGTTGATTCGGCTTGTGGAGGGCTACCTGCTTCCTGGCACGGCACCTGCAGTCCAAGGAGTAGAGCCCCCGGAGACCCCATGATTTCGCCCTCCAAATCTATCCTGCCGCACATCCTGCTTGGATCCGTCGTCCTGCTGGCCCCGCTCGTGAGTCCGGCCGCTGGGCAGACCGAGACCGGGCCCAGTCTGCGGGAGACCAAGACCGGCATGGTCTGGGTGTGGATGTCCGGGGGACCCTTCGTCTACGGCTGCCCAGGCGGCGACTGCGAACGCCCGACCCAAGCGCCCCCTCAAGCTGTGCACCTGCCCGGATTTTGGATGGGCCGCGGCCGGGTGACCGTGGCCGAGTACCAGGCCTGCGTGGCAGACGGTGCCTGCTCGGCTCCAAGCGGGGAACGCTGGTGCCACAACACCCAGCCCAGCTCTCCGGTGACCTGCGTGGCCTACCCCCAGGCCGAGGCCTTCTGCTCGTGGGTGGGCGGTTCACTCCCAACGGAGCTGCAGTGGGAGTTCGCTGCGGACGCTGGGTACAACATGAACTGGGAGTACGGCGTGGACTTCAACGGCCACAGCCACGGGGCCACAGAGTGGGCCATCCCCTCCGCCCCCTTCCCTCAGGGCCACATGGCCGCCCGAGGCGGCGAGCCGGACATGGAGCCGATCTACAACTCGGACCGAGGTTCGGCGACCCCGGAGCTGCAGACGGGGAACATCGGATTTCGCTGCGTGCGTGGGACGCCCTAAAGCGCCCTGGGCCGCAACATCGGGGGCACGCTGACCCCATTGAACATGTTCCTCCTCCTGGCCTGCATCGAGACCGGCGTTCAAGACCGCGTCGCCGCCCCGGATCCAGGCACGGTCACACCCCAAGACACAGCCTTGGACGCCGAGTGTCCCGAGACCCAGCCGGTGGCTCCCACCGTCACCACCGCCGAGTGCCAGCGCCCACCCCGCGGCCACACCCCGCCGACCCTGGCCTGGGAGGTGCCAAGCTTCCTGCACAAGCCCGCCGCCAAGATGGTGATGATGGCGCCGGTTGCCGCCGAGAACCGGGTCTGGTTTGTCAGCTTTGAAGGACGCTCTTGGTACAAGGGCGGCGTACTGCGCGCTCTGGACGGGGCCACCGGCGAGGTCCTCGTCTCCATCGCAAACAGCGAGCTCGAGGGCAGCTCGGGTCTGGCGCTGGGCGACTTGGACGGCGACGGCACCCTGGAGGTCGTGGGCATCAGCACCACCGGCCAGGCCATCGCATTTGACTGGCAGGGCAGCGAGCTCTGGCGCTCTCAGGCCTTCGCCAGCGACGTGGGCTACTCGGCCAACCCCACCCTCGCCGACCTGGACGGTGACGGCACCCTCGAGGTCCTGATCGGCCGCGGGGTGGTCTCTCACACCGGCGAGACACTGGGCATCGGCGGCTTGGGCAAGGGAACCCCCGGCAGCTACGGCGCCACCCCGGTGGCCGCAGACCTGGACGGTGACGGCACTCTGGAGGTGCTCGTTGGCGACGGCGCCTTCGATGCCCAAGGCAACACCCTCTGGTCCTTGGAGGCCTCCGACGGCTTTGTGGGCGTGGGGGACGTGGACGGCGACGGCAGCGATGAGGTGGTGGTCTCCGGCGGCGGCAAGCTGAGGGTTCAAACCGCAGAAGGCGTGCGCTGGAGTGTGGACCTGCCCGGCGCTCAGTCCACCCAAGGCGGGCCCCCAACCTTGGCAGACCTGGACGGCGACGGCGCCCACGAGATCGCTGTGAGCGCTGGCGCAGCCCTCTCGGTCTTCGATGGCTCCGGCAGCCTACTCTGGGAGGTAGAGACCCAAGACTCCTCCACGGGAATCACGGCCCTGAGCGCCTTCGATCTCTCCGGCGATGGCACCCCAGAGCTCATCCTCGCCGACGAGGTCGCTGTGCGCGCCTTCGGTCCCGATGGCGCCCTGCTCTGGACCTACGAGAACCACGGCAACTGGACCACGGTGGAGTACGCCACCTTCGCGGACATCGACAGCGATGGGCACGCCGAGCTGATGGTGGCCCGCTCCGAGAACCCCAATGACCCCGAGCGCAGCTACACCGGTCTCGCCGTCTTGGAGTCTCCGAGCTGGCCCCAGGGGCCCTTGGCCTGGCCTCAGCACGCCCTGAGCGCAGGGGATGGCAGCTTCCGGGCCTGGCCCGGCCTGTCCTCGCCTGGGGTGGATCTGGATCTGCGTTTTCAGGCGGTCTGCGAGCTGGAGTGCGGGGAGCGCGTGATCGGCGAGGTGATCCTGGCCAACTACGGCACCATGAGCGCCCAGTCCGGCAGCGTGACCTTGTGGGACGGCCAAGAGATCCTGCAGCAGTGGTTCCACCCGGGGCTCGATCCTGGAGCAGGGGTGGCCTACGCCTTTGAGGTGGAGGCCGGGGTGCAACCCACCCTGACCCGAAGCGCGGACCCCTTGGATTGCCAGGAGGCGGAGGACATCCCGAGCCCTGGCTGGTGCCTCTGAACTGGTGGGCGTTCAGATCCCCGGAAAGCGCGGGTCGCCGGCCACGCGCAGCACGAGCTCCAGATGGGCTAGAGGGGCAGGCGGCAGGCGGTGGAGGGTGGACCGGGCCACACCCAGAGACTGAGCCAGGTGGGCGATGGGTGCATCGGAGAGCGCCACAGTGCACTGCATCCACAGTCGCCTCGCCCGACCCCGCTGCTTCATCGCACCCAGCGGTGTCCGCGTCACTTCAGAGACCGCGGCTTGAAGCGCCCACCGGTCCACGGCTCCGCTCGCCATCGGCAACGCGGTGCCCTGGACCTGGGTGCTCGGGTCGGCGGAGACGTAGCGATGCAGGCGCTGGGGATTCCACGACACCTTCACCACGGGCTCCAAGCTGAGACCGACGCGGTCTCGATAGGTGGACCAAGGCCAAGCCAGAGGGTCGTTGACAAGGGTCGCCCGACAGGGATTCAGGTGGATGTAGCGCCCATCCCGCCGCACCTTCAGCTCCCACTCTGCCCAGGTCGGGGGCGGCAGCGGCGCGAAGAGCGGGCCTGTGTGCCCGCGCTGACAGTTGAGCCAGCGGGCATAGCCGGCCAAGGCTTGGTTCAATCCGGGCTGCTTGCGCGGATGCTGCAAGTGGATGTGGTTGGGCATCAAACAGAGAGCGCTCAAGCCAGGCGTGGCCGCCACCAGAGTGCGCCAGAGGCGCGCAGCCTGAGCGGGACTGTGGAAGAGCAAGCCTTGGCGGGCGCGGGCGACGTAGTGGTACATGCCAGCCCATTTGCATGGGCCATGCCAGCCGGAACGGCCCGCCTGACCGGACTCCTCGCCCTCAGGGTGTCCAGTTTTCGACACCCCGACGCCAACTTCGACACCCGACCCAAGCATCTTGGGTCGAACGCTCCACCCAAGGGAAGCAAGTCGGGTTCAACGCGTCACTCTGGGGGTGTTCGCCGTCCGGCAGGGCCAGAGGGACCCGAAAACAGCCAATTTCTATGGTCCAGAGCGCCAAAGTGGAGCGTTGAACCCGACTTGCCTAGAGCGCGTGGAGCGTTCACCCAGACTTGCCTCCCTCAATACCCCAAGGCCGCCTTCAGCTCCGTCTCGCTCTCCGGGTTCCGCCCAGCGCGGGCCATCTCCACCACCGCGCCCATCGCCTCCAGGCCACGCCAGACGCGCTCGGCATCCAGCGAGGTCGGCAGCACCCGCAGCTCCACCGTGGGCTTGCCCAAGAAGGGAAAGACCGCGTTTCGCAGGTTGATGTCCCGGTACTTGCTGGGCCGGGCCTTCTTCAGACGCTCTTGGGCCTGGGCCCAGGACAAGCCCACAAAGTCCGGCGCCCGCACGACCTCGAGCACCGCGGCCTCGAAAGGACCCAGGCGAACGCAGCGTGGATTGGTCTGAACGGCCGCCTTGACGGCCTCACCCCAGCGCTGCCAGAGGGCCACCAGGTTGGCGAGCACCCGGGCATCCTCAACCAGAGAGGCGTCCAGGTGCAGGTGTGTGGCGCTCTCTTCGGGCACCGTGAACCCCAATCGCTGGGCCTCGACGCACACCAAGCTCAACAGCTCCTTCGAGTCCGAGGCCAGCATCGGTGCGCTCACCACCTCACAGGGCCGGTGCCGCTCCCCGGGCAGAGGCGCGCCAATGGCGATGGGCAGATCGTTGGGATCCGCGATGCGCCGCATGCCGCCGGGTCCCCCGGTCACCTCGCTACCAAAGAGCGCTGCGACAGGATCCAGCACCCGCTCCAGGGGCGCCTCCGCATCGCAGTGCCGTGCGATCAAGTGCAGCAGGCGCAGATCGTCGCTCACGATGCGGTACCACCCCGCCAAGGGCACCGCCTTGCGGTTCAAGTCGCCCTGGAGGGTCAGGTCGTCCACGCAGCGCAGCAGCCACTGGCCTTGTGCGTCCCGCAGCTCAAAGCCCAGGGTAAGGTTCTCAAACACCGGCTGGTTGGGGACCAGGCTGGGCTCGGACTGCGGCAGCCAGATGCGGTGAACCGTCGCCTCCAGCCGCTCAGCCAGGGCCTGAGCCAAATCCAAACGTGTGGCGCCGGCGGGCGCCATCAGTTCCAGTTCCCAACCCAGTCGGGTGGGCAATCGAGACAGGGCGCTCATGGCAACTGCTCCTCAAGTTGGGCCGCACCGCCAAAGCTGGCTTCTTTGGCGACCCGCAGTGCGGCCCGGTCTGGGGTCAAACCCCAGGCCTTGGACAGCTCAAAGATCTCCACCGTATTGAACCCGGTCTCAAACCAGGCGCACTCAGCGGTGGCCCCGTTGTCAAAGGCCAACTGCAGCTCGCTGGCCACCGTCTCTTTGCCCCCGACCAGGATCTTGTCCCGCATGGTCGCCGCGGCCTGCTCGTTGCCCCAGAACGCCGCGAGCTGCTTGGCATCGCAGGCCGTAAAACCCTCCTCCTCCAGCACCCGCTCGGGGGCGATCGCCGCTGGAACCCCAGCAGCCCGGGCCAAGGCGCGCAGAGAGCCGGATTTGTAGCCCGCAAAGAGCGCCTGCTCCGCATCCTGCTCGGGCCCCAGATGTGCCTGCACCACAGCCACATCTGGGGCGCTGTACCCAAGCTCCTGGGCGCTGCACTGAGCGGAGCCCAGCTCCTTGGCCCCAGCCAAGTCAAAGGCCACAATCTCCCCGTAGCCTTGGCTGACCTTGTCCCGCATCTGGGCCTGGGCCTGGGCCACATCCATCTTCCAGAAGCCCGCCAGCATCTTGGCGTCGCAGGCCCGCGCGTCCAGAGGCTCCGGCGCCGGCACCGGGCAACTCGGTCCTGGCATGGGGCCACACTCCGCGTCCCACAGCCCCTCCCAATGGCAGGTCTCGCCCGCCACCCACTGGTCGTCCTGCCAACTCAGCGGTGTCTCCAAAGGCAGATCGCAGCCCGCATTTGCGTGGCGCTCACCCAAGGCCAAACGAAGCGGCACCCCCTGACCCTCCACCCCACGAATCTCGATGTACTGGGCGTACTCCGGCCCCCACCGCGCCGAGTAGCTGCCATCGCCGCAGCCTTGAAGCACCACGAGCTCACAGTCCCCGTGGTTGCCGCAAAGATCTAGGTTCGCCAGCAGGTCCGGGATGGCGTCGCCGTTGGTGTTCACCACAAAGGCCGAGAGCGTCTCTGGACCCTGGGGGCCCTCCCGCAAACCCCTCTCGCCCCAGGTCCACGAGCAGGACAACGCGACCGGGCTGACCTGGACGACGGGGGGATCCACAGGTGGCGGCGGCGCTGGCTTGTGACAGGCCAACGCCGAGAGGGCCAGAAGCATCACTTGCCCTTTCTGGCGTCCTTGACCATCTGATCCAGCAGCACGCGGTTGCCGAAGTTCACCTTGCGGGTCATTCGTGCCTTGGACTCGTCGGTGGACTGTCCCCACACGGCGGCCATGGCTTCCGCGTCTTCGTAAGTGTAGTCCAGCTCGGGCCACTCACACTCTGCGTGACCGGCGGTCCCAAAGGCCCGGTCCAGCTCAGAAGACACGATCTGCGGGTAGCCGTTGACGAGCTTGTCCCCAATGCGCATCTTGGCGTCGTCGACAGGCATGCCCCAGAGCTGACCCAAGACCTTGGCATCGCAGTAGTCAAAGCGGCTGGCGATGAAGGCCTGGAAGGGGTCTTTGTTCACGGGCTGGACTGGCTTGGCGGAGACGGTGGGCGCCCCGGCAGCCTTGAGCACCTGAATCAGAGCGGGCTCTCCTTGGTTCAACATCTTGTTGAACATCGCGGCCTTGGCCTCGGAGGTGCTGCTGTAGTTGAAGTACTTGGCCAGGGCCTCGGCGTCGGCCGGTGCGTAGCCCATCTCGTAGATGGAGCAGGTCGGCGAGCCGGTCTGCAGGGCCTTCTCACGGGCCATCTTCAGAGACTGGCGCACCAGGTCCTCACCGCCCACGCCCAGCTTGAAGGAGATGGTGGCCTTGGCCTCGGAGATGTCTTCGCCCCAAAACCCAGCCATGAGCTTGGCATCGCAGTAGTCAAAACTGCTCTCAAAGAAGGCCGTCTTGTCGGCTTGTGCGTGCGCGGTGGCAGGCAGCCCGATGAGGGCGAGGAGCAGTGTGAGTGCCGGCAGCTTGTGCTTCAGGGTCTTGGTCAAGTTCATCGTGGGTTCTCCAGGTTGCCCATCCTACCCCGTGCGAGGCCATGGGATTCCCATGCGTATGAAGCGTGTAGGGTCCCCAATAGGGCCCACCTCAGTCCGCGTAGGCCGCCCCCAACTCCTGGAGCAGGTAGGGCCGATTCCCGATTCGGATCTTGTCCACGATGGTGGCCTTGGTGTCCTCCACCGAGATGCCCCAGTACTTGGCCAGAACCACCGCGTCCTCGTAGCCGTAGGCCACATCGCTCCAGTCACATCCGGCAGCGTTCCCGTCCCCGTTGGCCCGGCTGATTTCCTCGCTGACGAGCGCCTCTTGGCCGGCCAGGTACTTCGCGCCGATGCGCGCCTTGGTCTCCACGATGGGCTGTCCCCAGAAGTTCGAGAGCATCTTGGCCTCGCACATGTCCGAGAACTCAAAGAAGGCATCGAGGGGCTCCATCGGCGCTTGCACGCCGCCCTCCTCATCCTCGCCTTCCCGCATGTTCGCCCGCTCCAGAGCCACACCATGGGAGCGCTCCACGTCCTCGGCCAAGCCCTGCTTCCCGCCGTTGAGGTACTTGTTGAACATCGCCGACTTGGCCTCGCTCACGGACATGCCCCAGTTGTCGGCGACGGCCTGGGCGTCTGCGGGCGTGTAGCCCATCTCGTCGATGGAACAGGTCGGCTCTCCACCCGAGAGCGCCTCCCCCCGCGCCTGGGCCAGGGAGTTCAGCACCACCTGCTCACCGACGTCTTGGAGCTTGTCGGAGATCGTGGACTTGGTGTCGTACTCCAGGGAGCCCCAAAAGGCGCCGAGGACCTTCACATCACAGAGGTTGAAGTCGGAGTCCCTGTAAGCCTGGAGCTGCAAGCCCTCCTCCCGCACGTCGTGACCCGGTGCACCGACCGCATCTACCGCGGGCTCTGTGACCTGCTCGCCACCGCCGCAAGCCAGTCCCAGCAGTGAGAGCAGCACGGTGAGCGCGGGGAGCAGGCGGGTACGGGGCTTGAACAGCATGAGGTCTCCAACAGATGCTGGAGAGCCTACACCCACGGCGAGCCCAGCTGGGCTCACATCGTCTGTGCGCGCTGCAGCTCCTCGTTCAGGTACTCGCGGTTGCCCGAGCGGATCTTGTGGGTCATGCGCGTCTTGGTCTCGGAGACCTCGCTCCCCCAGTACTTGGAGAGGGCCTGGGCATCGTCGTAGCCGTAGCTCAGGTCCGACCAGCTGCACTCCGGGGCGCTCTCGGTGAAGTAGGAGGCGTTGACCTGGGAGCGAACGGCCTCTCCCATGTCCGCGAGCAGCTTCTCGCCGATCTGCACCTTGGTCTCATAGAGCCCCTGGTTCCAGATGTGCGCCAGCATGCGCGCCTCGCACATGTCCGACTGGTCCCAGAAGGCCTCGATGCCCGCATCGGGCAGCTCGCCGTCGTCGTCTTCGCCAGCCTCGGCGGCCGTCATGTGGCCCGTCGCGGACCGAGAGCGCGCCACCTCCTCCGCCAGCCAGTCCTTGCCCTGGTTGAGGTACTTGTTGAACATCGCCGACTTGGCCTCGGACAAGTCATAGTTCCAGTTGTCTGCGACCGCCTGGGCATCGCTGGGCGTGTAGCCCATCTCCGCAATGCTGCAGGTGGGCTGACCGGTGCTCAAAGCCTTGCTCCGCCCTTCATCCAGGGCCACGCCGACCAGGGGCTCGCCACCCGCCAGGATCTTGCCGGAGATGGTCTCCTTGGTGTCGTACTCCAGCGAGCCCCAGTAGGCGCCGAGCACCTTGACATCACACATGTTGAAGCTGGAGTTGGTGTACGCCGCCAGCTCGTCCGCCGTGGGCAAAGCACCTTGCACGTCGTGGGGTGGCAAGCTGGCTTCCTGCTCTCCGCTCTGGATGACCGGGTCCCCTCCACCACAGGCCAGGCCCAGGAGAGAGAGCAGCACGGTGAGTGCAGGGAGCAGGCGGGTACGCGACTTGAACAACATGGAGACTCCAACGAGGTTGGAGATCCTACCCCGCCCGAGGCCAAAGGTGCCTCGGACGTGGGATGGGCGTAGGGTCAGTAGGAGACGGTGTACTCAACGCGGTTTCTCGAATCCCAGCCATACAACACCCCTTCCAGTGGGCTGTACTCCAATTGGCTGACATAGCCGTAGGCCGAACCAGCCGAGATCGACAGGGCCGTATCCGTGCTGGTGTTGGTGTCGTAGGCGTAGTTGATGGTCGCCGAGCTGCTGTTGTAGCTGCTCGTGGTGTACATCACGCCACAGGTCATCCAGGCTTGGCCGACCCCAGAAGGCTTGGCCGCCGAGGCGGTGTTCCAAGTGTTGTCGATGGACAGAGGGTTGGTGCTCAGGCTGGAGACAACCATACGGCCGCTGTTGGCGGAGGTCGCGTAGAGCACCCACAGTCCGTTCTCGTCCGAGGCAAAGTCGATGTCCGACCAGCCGCCCCAAGGGTAGTGGTAGGTGTTGCGATAGCCGGCGCCAGTGAGCGTAAGCGTGCTGTTGATGCTGTTGGTGTTCAGGTCGTACTCGACCAGGTTGTTTGAACCGGACTCAACGTAGTACAGATACCCATCATAGACGGTGCCACCTGTACCATCCCAAGCGTAGGTGCCACTGGAAGAGGTCGGCAACGTGATTGTGGTGCCATTGGTGTTGGCCACCATGTCGGCTTCGCTGGGATACTCGGTCACGGAGTATCCGTAGTGGCTGTCCATCTCCCAGATGATTCCGGCGCCGAGGGTCTCCAGTGGATCCTTCATCCATGCGCCGTAGGTCGTTCCCCGGGAGACCAAGCTCGTCGCCGCAGACACCGAGGAGATCGTACAGATCGTACAGTCCCCCGACGTGGCATCGGTATCATCACAGTCTGTGTTGTCGGAGACGTAGCCCGTGGGCTGGTCACAGGCCTGGGTCGTGCTGTCTGGGTCCCCGTAGCCGTCGCCGTCGGTATCGGCGTACCAGGTGTCGGCGTCGACCGCAGTGTCCTCGTCCGTGCTGCCATCGCAGTTGTTGTCCACCGTGTCACACACCTCCTCCGCGTCGGGAGAGATGTCGATATCGGAGTCATCACAGTCACCAAAGTCTGTGACCGTGCCGCTGGGCTGAACACAGCTCGTGCTGGTGTTGCTGGGGTCCCCGTAGCCGTCCAAGTCCAGGTCCAGGTACCAGGTGGTCGCATCGGAGGCGCTGTCCTCGTCCACGTCCCCATCGCAGTTGTTGTCGATCTCATCGCAGATCTCGGTCACGCCTGGGCTGGCCAGCGCAGAGGTGTCATCACAGTCGTCGGAGGTGCTGGCGTAGCCGGTGGGCTGATCGCAGGCCTGGGTGGTGTAGGTGCTGCTTCCGTAGCCATCGGCGTCGTAGTCGATGTACCAGGTGGCTGCGTCGCTGGCGCTGGCATCATCGGTGGCGCCGTCGCAGTCGTTGTCCAGTCCGTCGCAGGTCTCGGTGGCAGACGGGTTCACCTTGGAGTCCGTGTCGTCACAGTCCTGGTCGTCCTCCACAAAGCCGCTGCCCACCTCACAGGCCACCTGGGTGCTGCTGGGGTCGCCGTAGCCATCGGAGTCGGTGTCGGCGTAAAAGGTCAAGGCGTCGGTGGCCGAGTCCTCGTCGGTGTCGCCATTGCAGTCGTTGTCCAGGCCATCGCAGACTTCGATTCCACCGGGCAAGGCCAAGGCGGAGGTGTCATCACAGTCCAAGTCGTTGTCCGTGAACCCGATCGGCTGCTCGCAGGCCTGCTCCGTGTAGCTGGAGGAGCCGAAGCCATCGGCGTCGTAGTCGATGTACCAGGTGCTGGCGTCTAGCGCCGAGTCGTCTACGTCCCCATCGCAGTCGTTGTCGATGGCATCGCAGATCTCCGTGCCACCGGGGAAGGCGGTGCCCTCGGCGTCATCGCAGTCCTCGCAAGCAGGAGAGCCATCGCCGTCCGCGTCCGCGTAGCCCACCGAGCCATCGCAGTTGTAGTCGATGGGGTCGGTGCAGTCGGTCTCTGGCGCCGTGGGGTAGACCCGGGAGTCGGCGTCATCGCAGTCCCCATCGGCGGGCACGTAGCCAAGCGGTGCGGTGCAGGCCTGGGTGAGCTGTGCGGCGTCTCCGAAGCCATCGCCGTCTGCGTCGCCGTACCACTCAAAGGCATCGCTGGCGTTGTTGTCCACCGTGCCATCGCAGTCGTTGTCCAAGCCATCGCAGATCTCAGCGCCGCCGGGGAAGGCCGCGGGATCGTTGTCGTCGCAGTCCTCCTCCACGGAGAAGCCGTCGCCGTCCATGTCCACCACGGCTGTGCCGGTGTCGATGGGGTCGTTTTTGCAGGCGAGCAGGGCGAGGAGGACGGTCAGCATTGTTGGGGCTCCGGGGCTGGGGTTGCCAAGGTAGTCCGCTCGACCGGGGGGGCGTGTAAGTCTTTCGTGGGGCTAGGCGAGCCCTCTAGGCGAGAGTTCGCAGTGGACGCCGACGACGCATCAAAGCCACCAAAGCCACACCGAGCAGCAGTGCCCCAAGGGGGCCTTGAGAGCCAGGCTGGCCCTGCCCCGAGGAGCACCCTCCAGCACCCTCCGAGTCAACAGGGTCCTGCTCGTTCTCACTCTCTGGGTCCAGAGGATCGCTGTCCTTGCCGTCGGGAACGCCATCTCCGTCGGTGTCCGCATCGTAGGGGTCCGTCCCCAGCTCCTCCTCCTCCCAGGCCATCAAGCCATCATCGTCCCAGTCGCTCAGGTCGTCCTCTCGACGAGTGGGGTCCGTGCCATCGACCAGGACCTCTGGGCCATCCAATACGCCGCCGCCATCAGAGTCCTGGACCTTGGGATCCGAACCTGCGCTCAGCTCGGCCGCATCATCTAGCGCATCATCATCGGTGTCAGACTTGTTGGGGTCCGTATCGTAGGTTCTGCGTTCTTCACCATCCAGCAGTCCATCTCCGTCACTGTCTGGGTTCAAGGGGTCGGTCGGCTCATCGTAGTGATAAAGCTCCGCTCCGTCCTTTAGGGCGTCGTCGTCCGTATCTGAGTCCAGGGGATCGGTTCCGAACTGCTCAAGCTCGTAGCGGTCGCCAATTTGGTCTCCGTCGGTGTCCCCGTCGTATGGGTCGGTGCCATACACAAAGAGCTCGTCTGGATCGGACAAGCCGTCCCCGTCGCTGTCCTGCTTCTTGGGATTCGTTCCGTAGACGTGGACCTCGTCGCCATCCGAGAGTCCGTCACCGTCCGTGTCGGGTTCACAGTCGCTCATTCCAGCAAAGGTCTCATCGCCCAAGGAAAGCCCGTCTTCGTCCTCGTCGGCGTCGTCTCCGCCGCCACCCACGCCATCACAGTCCTGATCGACCCCGTCTCCGCAGGGGTCCGAAGACGCCGAGGGATTGACCGCTGCATCGTTGTCGTCGCAGTCTTCGGGGTAGCAGGCGCCATCCAAGTCTATGTCGATGCACAAGCCGTCGTATTGATACACCAAGCCGCTTCCTCCAGCACTGCTTGTGCCCGCGGCCGTACCGACCAGAATCTCCCCGAATCCGTCCCCGTCCTGGTCCTCCAGCCCAAGCAGCGCCGACCCAAATTGGCTACCCGCAGCAGGAATGGCAGCCGTGAACTTGGCCTGGATTCCAGACAAGACTCCAGTAGCGCTCCCGTAGTAGATGTATACGGCCCCAGCATCAGACAAGCTCGCTGAGTGGTCCTGCACAGAGGAGACCGCCAGGTCCGCGTAGCCATCGCCACTAATGTCCGGTAGCAGCGCGATCACTGACCCATGCTGCTCAGTGACCGCCGAATCAGTCGCGATATGTTTCTCTTCTACAAAACCGCTGGCGCTCCCGTAGTAAATGTACACAGCACCCGTGAAGACAGTGTGCCCCGGGGCCCCAAAAACTAGGTCGAGATAGCCGTCCTGATCCAAGTCTTCGCCGCCCACAACACTGGCTCCTAGCAGGTCACCGTGGGTCCCGTCGGAGCTGTCAATCTGTTGCTCCGAGCTGCGGCTCAATCCAATGAAGGAACCATAGTACAGATACCCCGCCCCAACACCGGCCGTCCAAGTGCTGCTGGTTGCTCCCGGAGACCCAACCAGAATGTCGTCATAGCCGTCCGCATCCACATCCCCTGCGCTCGAAATCGCACCCCCAAAGTAGCTGTTCGAGGCAGCGTTGGACGCCTCCAATATGTCCTCGCTTGAGGCACTCAGTCCAGTGCTGCTGCCAAAATAGAAGTACAGAACCCCTTGGTTTCCGTTCCAGCTGGGCGCGCCTACCCCTACATCGTCGTAGCCATCGCCATCCACATCACCAAGGGCGGCCAGAACCGTGGAGTAGCCGTCTGCGTTGCCAGCATCCGAGGCCTCGACCGTCTGCTCCGTGTCCACGCTGACCCCCGTCGCAGCGCCGTAGTACACAAAGAGTCGCCCTTCGTCGACGTTGTAGCCAGGAGCGCCGACCAGCAGGTCGTCAAAGCCGTCATCGTTCAAGTCACCCGCACCGGAGACCGACAAGCCGTAGTCGCCCCCTCCCTCGCTGTCCTGCGGACTCAAGGTGTAGGGGCTGTTCCACTCCGTTCCTGTGGCGCTTCCGTAGTACAGATAGACGGCATCCTCACCCGGCCCACCTACGGCCACGTCCTGGAAACCGTCGCCATCCACATCGCCCACATAGGCCAAGGCGCTGCCAAACGCCTCTGTGCTGGTGGGGTCCGGCGAGGCCCGTTCCTGCTCCGAGCCTAGATCTGGGTCCACATAGACTGGGTACACGGCGCCCGTGGTGTCCACCCGAATCTCAAGGGTCTCCCCTACATCAAAGAAGGCGGCGGGCAAGGGCCTTCCGGTGCTATCCCAGGCGTGCAGATCATCGTAGTGCCAGAGCTTTCCGGCACCTTGGATGCGCACGTCTACCCGATTGGGCTGCACCCACCAGGCTTGGGCGCCATTGATGCGCAAGGGGATGATGATGCTGGGGTGCTGAGATGGAGGCGCCTGAAAGGTCCAACCCTGCCGTATGCCACCGGGAATGGGTTGGAACCAAGACTCGACAGCGAAGGCCTCTGGGAGGCTTGCGAGCAGAAGGGGCAGGAGCATATCGGTCACCACGGGTGTGCGGTGGGGCGGGATCCCCAGGGCCGCAGGGGAAGGGTAACACTGGGGTCAACCATACCGGAGTTCAAGGGTACTGAGAGTCGCGATCATGCGGCCCAGACGACTCAAAGGGCTGGGAGATTGGCAGTTGATCTGACGAAATCTAATGCCCAGTGAGCCCCGCTCGTCTAGTCCTCATGAGGCATGTCCACTACACGTTTGGCGTGCCTCGAAGAGACCGAAGACTCTCCTCTATCGCTCCCAGAAGTCGCTTCGCGCGATGTCTCTGCGCCTGAGTAGGCGCGTTATTGCTAGCCCACAATATGTCCTTCTTCAGCTCCGTAGGACACTCCACCTCCGCCCAATACAGGCCTCGCAAAGTCCAGCGACTAGAACCGGACTGGATGGCAGTCCGCAAGACCGCCAGCACCAATGACTCAGGATACCCCACCGACTCCACCGACTCCCGGAATGCTATAGGCTCCAGCTCGAGCAGAGGTAGGAAGTGCAGTGCCTGCCTTTCCCGACCGTTCCAAGTGAGGCTACTCGTCTCCGTTCTGCGCTGCCAACACCCAGCTGCATCTAATACCAATAGTCCACCCGCATCCGATAGTTCTATAGTCAACAGGTCCGGGTTCCGTTGCATCATCTAGTCGCTCCATGGTACATGCGTGCTCTCGACGCCGTGGCTGGTCATGAAATCTGAAAAATCTGCCCGAACGGCATCACTCCAGTTGTGACCATAGTGACCTGACCACTCGTCAGTGGTCAGCTTACCCTTTGAGCTACGTCCAATTCTACCGCCGACTAACCCCTCCTTTCCCAGCCCGCCGGCAGCCCGTGCTCCATCGTGGCCCAAAGCCATGCTCCCCTGGGCCCTCCTTGGACCCATGATGAAGGTCCCAGACTTCGAGTCGAAAACGAAATCAAGGGGATTCGTCGTACGAAGGCCCCGAATGGCGGCGGACGACTTGACCCGACTACTCAGTTCTATATAGCCACTCTTAGGTCCACTTCCAGCCAGCGTTCCAGACTCTATAGCCACTTCACCAGAGCCGACTTTTCCAGGCTTCCCGGCAGGCCCGGTTCTTGGACCTCCAGGCCGAACGCCACCCCCAGCTTCCGGTGCACCAACGGTAATGGCGAGCGTCATCGCAATATTCCCGACAGCGTTCCCTGCCATGAACGCCTCTGGACTGGCCTTGTACGAAGGTTCTATCAGAGAGTCATCAACCCAAGTTCTGACACTCGCGCGATACGGGTCAAGCACTCCGGCGTACCGGGGCGCAGCTTTCTCCGCGAATGCGTTGGCTAGAATGCGCTGACCCAAAGGGAGCAATTCCGCCGCCCCCTTCATCATGCCCTCAATAGACTTTTCTCTAGTCAAGTGATCTGCGAAGCCAATACTAGACGCCAAGTACCCTTGGAAGAATGCAGTTCCCTCGACACCAAGTCTATTCTTGAGCGAATCCAATCTCGACTCATCATATCGAATCGGATTGACCGAATACCCATTCGCCAACAGTATCGGCTCAGACTTCCCCCAAATTAGCTGACTGAGTCGACCATTCGGATCGTCCAGACCCAATTTTCCGACAAGCCACTCCTTCGTAGCTCCAAATGCACTGCGCAAGCGACCCTCGGCACTCAAGGCTGCCAGGTCCGTCACAGGTCCACCCAAAACGGATTGAAAAAGGCCTTGCGACCACGCCAAGTCCATCTTCAGGTTGTCTACGCCTGCCAAGTGACCATGCCAAGCCCGCATGCTCGAACCACTCCAAGAATCCCTAATCCAAGACTGTTGCTGAGGCTGAAAGTACAAATGCGCCTCACTCCCTCCATGCGCTGGCAAATTGGTCGACCAGTCATGCGCAAAGTTCTCAGACCCAACCATGAATGCATCCCAATTGAAGTACCCAGTTGGATCCGTATACCTAGTCGGATTGCCCGACCCATAGCGCGTACGATGATTCCCCCCCCCCAGCCCAATCGGGTCAGGACTCAAGAAACGCCCCGTCTCCGAGTCATACATGCGCTGCTGACTCATCTGCACGCCAGGCGCACCGGGCAGGGCCTCCAACCCAGCGAAGGCGAAGCGTGCATCCGTTGAGGAGACCGAGGTGCCCTCGCCAAATGCTGTTCCGGGCTCTACCGCTTCGCTTCCAACCTGCAGGAGGGAACCGGTACCATCAGTCATCACGGAAGTGAGTGAGGAGCCGTCACTCAGCCCAAAGACAATTCCTTCGGCGCCGACATAGTTCAACAGGGCACCGGAGGAGTCTTCGACTTCCAGGGGCAATCCGCCAAGACCCAGGCCCCAAGTGGTGACCCGCGGGCCTGCGCCATCATCCAGGGCGACGACGCGGCCGGCTTCGTCACGCATCATCTGGTAGAGACTCGAGCCGGAAGTGCCGTCACTCATCTCTGCGACGCGACCTGTGGCATCTCGCTCGTAGGCGTAGTCCAGATGGTCCAACTCTACGCCGTCGAGGCCGTCGTAGTCTACGGCCACACCGTCAATGTCTACGACCCGCGAACCCGCCCAGTTGGTGGCACGCTCCAGGGTCCCGTTGACGTAGGTCTCGGTGCGGCGACCACCCGAATCGTAGGTGTAGTCCCGTGTCTCACCGGTCGCGCCTCGGACCTCCGACTTGAGCCACCCCTCTTCAAAGTAGGTGTAGTCGTTGGTCCAAGTGCTTCCATTGAAGTCAGAGATCTGCTCGGACTCAAGCTGCCCGTCATCGGTGAAGAAGGCCGTCCAAGTACTGGTCAAGCCACCACTGCTGGTCAAGATGCGACTGTCTAGACGGCCCATGGGGTCGTAGCCGAAGGCGTGTGTGTCGCCACCGAAGCTAGCTCCAAGGATTCGACCCAAGGCGTCTCGAGAACTCACGGTCACGGCAGCGCTGCCGTTGACCTTGATGGTATCGAGCTCAAACTCCCCACCACTCAGGCTACGGACATACTCCAGGCTCTGCAGTCCGGGTGTGTCGATGGAGGCCAGGCTGCCGTCGGCGTACCAGCTCCACGCAGTCCCTCCACCTGCCAATCCAAGCCCGAAGCTGGTCTGGGTCTGCCGGGTTTCAGGCCTCCCCATGTCATCGTAGGTCCACTGGGAGATGTTCCCCCCTGAAACGAGCGAAGGGGTCAGCGGCGTAAGCCTGCTGACCTGGGTCTCCAGAGGATTGCCGAAGGCGTCCAAGTCATAGGATTGGACGTCGACCGAATCCATAGTCATGCCCGGGATACCCGAGCCCTTATAGGTGGTCTTTCCGACCATGCGGCCGGCGCCGTCGTAGAGGTAGTCTTCGACGCGCACAGGATGCGAGCCCCCAGCGGTGACCACGGGCTCACTCACCAGGCCGACACCCGAGATGGTCGGAATGACGTCCGTGCCCGTCAAGAGCGGGGAGTAGTAGTCAACTCCGCCTTCGGTATAGAGCAGGTCGGTGTAGCTAAAGAGCTTCACCTTCTCATCCCACTCCTCCTCCACCAGCATGCCGTCGCTGTCGTAGACAAAGCCGGTGAGCTCATGCTGGTTGCCCGACTCGATGACTCGTCCGGCGGTGGAGTAGGCGTACTCGATAGCGTAGTCGGTGCTTGGGTCGAAGACCGAAGCGGAAGGGTCATGCCAGCTCCAAGTGGAGGCCAACCAACCCGTGCTGCTGTAGTAGCCGTGATTCTGACGGGCAGTGACTCCTCCAGAGGCGTCGCGCACCAGCTCTTCACTCAACCGGCTGCCGCTGTAGATGTACTCGACCGACGAGCCGTTGGCGTAGTCCGCTTGAAGCAAGCGGCCCAGCCCATCGGTGTGCTGGGCGCTCGTGTTCCCGAGTGGGTCGGTGACTTGCAGACTCCGTCCACCGGTGTGGGCGCTGTAGACATAGCTGCTGGCACCCTGGTTCTTGGGCTTGTGGTACTCCAGCTCCCCACGGTCCGTGTAGCGCCATTCAGATTCCGCTCCAACGGCGTCCGTGTGCCGCCTCAAGAAGCCGTTGACGTCGTACTCATAGGACTCCGTCCCACCTCCACTTGGATGTGTGGTTGTCTTTAGTCTTCCCCAGGCATCGTAGGCATAGTGCGTCTGCCCGCTGCCCGTGTGGACAGGAACCAGAGTCTCAGACGCCACCTGATCCCCGACGTAGGTCAGGATCTGGGAGTACTCGACCCCATTGGCCACTCCGTCCAAGACGTACCCAGAGACCGCCGAAGAGGCCCCGACGTCCACACGCGTCAAGTGCCCAATGCTGTCGTACTCGTAGAAGCTGTCAACGCCCCCTTGGTTGTCCCAGGAGACCCGACCCAAGGCATCATAGCTCGCCTCGCTCAAGAGCGTGCGGCTGCTGGATCCTGATGGGATTGAGGTACGCAGAGGCAAGCCAGTGAGCGTATACTCTATGTCCACCACGACACCGTCTGCATCCATCGAAGAGACGAGCTGGCCGGCAGCGTTGTAGGTGTATTGGTCAAGGGGCGTAGCGCTGGACCCCGTGCCTCGGCTCTTGGTAGAGAGTCGGCCGATCCCGTCATAGGTGAAGCCGGTGATCAAGCCATCGACATCCTGGACCGCGAGAGGTTCAGGAACATCCCCAAAAGACCACGTGGTGGTGCCGCTCAAGTCCGTTTGCCGCTGCAGACGCCCCAACGCGTCCGCCTCGACCTGAATCGTCGTACCAGTTTCCGAATCGATCTCCACCACCTTCGGCAGAGCTCCAGGAGAGGCCGGGGTGTAGATGTACTCTTTGAGAAGCGTGGTGGACGCGCTCAAGTCGACGAAGCTCTCTGTGACAACCCGACCCATGCCGTCGTAGCTGTAGACTAGGCTGGTCCCGTCTGGACCAATCTCCTCAGTCACTCTCCCCAAGGAGTCGTGTACGTACTCCACTTGGTAGGTCAAGAGTGCCGATCCAGACGTCGGGGTGACGCAGGTCTCGCTGACCGTATTCCAGACCAAGTCCACGCGGCCAAAGCCGTCGTAGGATCTGGCCACGACCTTGCCACCGGCATCTTCGACTTCGATGACGCGTCTAAGTGGGTCACGGAGTTCGTATCCCCGCGAGACGCCGGCGACGATGGAGGTGGACTCTAGTGGATCCGAGTAGCTCTCGTGAAGCACACCCAGGGCATCCCAGACAAGCTGCGTGCGGGGATGGTACTCAAGCTGTGTTGTTCTCCACGCAGTCGTGGTCACATCATGATCGCTCTGATGAACCGCGACCACCCGACCGGTCCCGCTGTACTCCTTGTAGCTGGTGAACACCTCACCCGAGCCGACAGCCATGGGGCCGTACTCCGCAAAGAGCCGGCCATCCGTGCCGTAGGTCTGCGCATGCCGGACCAGATCGCTGATCGGCGAGACGCAATCAAGAACGGAGGCCGAGCAGGAGTCGCTTTGGATGACCCGACCGAAGGAGTCGAGAGTCTGCTCGTCAACACGAAAAACGGCGGCTCCAGACTGGGTCTGAATGCCGACAGCTGCCGAGTTCCGGGTGTAGGCGTGTACCTGCTCTACGCTGGAGACAGACCCGTCCACATTCTGAACCGCGGTGGTCACGGCGAGCTTGCGATTCAAGCCATCATAGCTGGTCGTTGTGGTTGAACCTTCCCAGTCCTCGAGATCCACACGGCAGCGGCTGTCCCGCCCAAAGGTACGGATTCTGCCCTCCGCATCAATCTCCTCGACCACCATTCCCGCACAGGGTCCCGAAGAGTCAACGGTCCAAGTCGTCGCGTTCCCCTCGCTGTCGTCGATTCCGAACAGCGTGCCAGGAATGGTCCCACCGGTGTGGTAGTAGAAATGGGAGTCGTGAGAGACCCCACAGGAGGGATCGTCACCGCAGTCTCTGACTTGTGTTGGCACATCCAGGGCCGCAAACAGGTCGAACTCTTGGTGGCTGTGGACCGTGCTTCCAGCGCCTTCAGTCCGGGAGACCAAGCTGAAGCCCCAGTCAGACACCCAGCGGCCGGAGTACTGCATCTCAACGAAGGTGTCGTCGGCCGAAAGTCCCCCCGAATAGGGAACCGAGCCGGTCGTAAAACCGCTCGGGGCATCGGTCAGCCCCAAGTCGTCTACCCTTTCAAGGAGCAGATCGGTCGCGCCGTCAGAGTCGATGTCCGTGGTGTAGCCAAAGACTTTGGTGTACTCCCAAACCTCTGTCGGGCCACCGGGATTGGGGAGGCTCTCGCCAACAAAGCTGGGACCGGAAGCCAGAGTGGTTCCAGTCAACAGCTCCGGCCCATCTACTTCAGCCGCATAGACATGCCCTTCGTTGGCTGGTCCTTCAGGCGTAAAGGTGTTTGGTACAAGTCCAAATCCACTGGTCCCCGAGGTAGTGAACTCCGGGAGTGTGTCGTCACCGGTCTCCCAAATGGACTCGGCCAAGTTGGCGAGGGGACCAAGGGGATCAGGATCAGGGTGCCAGCCGTTCCCGGTGACCCACTCATCAGCGTTTGGGGTGTCCAGGCACATGGCGACTAGATCGTCCATGTCAATGGTCTGCCCACGTGTTCCGTCCGTCTTGTTTGCCCCATGGCCGACTTCATAGGTGCAGCTTCGGCCCAGCGGATTCGCATACGGGGCAGTCAAGTCCCAAGAGAAGACAGCCCAACCGGTCCCAACCCCAGTGATGCCGTAGGCATTGACCTGGGCCGACTCGAGAGTTCCATCGGAGCGATACGAGGCAACCGAAACGGGCTTCCTCTCTATAAAGGGCGACGTAGCGTATCCATACTCGGTGCTTGCGCCGCCGCGGGTCACTTCAACCATGCCAAAGCCACGGAAACGACCCAGGGCATGTTCACCCTTGAAGTAGCGAAGCTCTACGGGGTCCTCGCTGTAGTAGTAGCCAGCAGAGTCCACGCCGCTTCGCTGTACCTCCGCGATGACCTCTCGGGTGTAGTGCAGCTGGTCGTTGTTGCCGACTCGAGCAGAGCTTCCCCATTCAAGATCAGTGACCCCACCGAAGGGGTTCTCTATGGACTTGAGCACGCCATAGCTCTCGTCACGGTCGGAGAGCTGGAGCTCCACAGCCCAGGTCACAGCCCCCAGGCTGTCTACGGAGGCATTGACAAAGAGCAGGTCGGGGAAGCCGTTCGCGTCAAAATCGCCAGTCGTGGACGCCTGCACCCAAGGAGTCTGACTTCCCAAGATCGGGATGTTTCCCAGACCAAGTGGCGTAGAGGAGTGCGCCTGCTCGATATCGAGCGGAACGGACAGGTCTGGAATCGTCTGAGCACCCAGTCCGGAGATGTCGAAACCGTCCACCAGGTTGATGAACTTTGAGTAGCCAAGGGTCTCATCCGACCTGGAGTTCACCAGTTCAGGACGTCCAGAACGGTTCAGATCGATGGAGGCGTGGTGGGGACGGTAGGTCCACGATTCCGGTTCATAGCCGTGGGTATCAGGAAAGGGATGGTTCTCATGGAGCATGTTCGGCTTGCCCGCCGAGAGCCCCGAGGCGACAAAACCACCGCGACCATCACCCCAGAAGATCTCCGAATAGACCCGGCTGCTATCGCCCGTCTCCGGTCCGTGGCTTGGTGAGTTCTCACAGGCATAGAAGGAATAGGCGACGTCGGCGATTCCATCTGCGTTGTAGTCTGAGAGCGTCCCCTGGGACTCATAGTACTCATGCTCGTAGAGCACCCCGAGGGTCTCCGTGGGAACGCTTCCACAGCCACTCACAGAGTTGAATTCCGTCGTCCAGCGTAAGGAGTCTTCCAGAGGAAGCTCCAAGTCAATCTCCTGCAGATCGAAGGTAAAGTCACCATTGTTGCGGTACCAAACACTGTCGTCACGATCGATGCCCGCATCGCCGTAGTGGTAGTCGGGAGCCCCACTGACGACGAATTCCTCATCATTCGGGTCCGGATCCGTCTCGGTTCCTGGCTCTTCTCCCCAGCTCAGCGGCCGCTGTACAAGATCGACCAGTCCGTCCCCATCAATGTCAACAAATTGGACGTTCTTCCATCCAAATTCCTTGTTCATACTCCCGGGAACAGAGGGTAGATCCGGCATGGCGCGTTCGGTCCAGCAGCTGTTTACGGTATCGGACGGGTCGCAATCACGAGGGGAGTAGCTCCAAGCCTTTGCGTCCTCGAAGGAGCTAGCACCGTTCTTCCACTTGCCGACCACAATCTCGGGTCGGCCATCTCCGTTTAGGTCCGTCAGGGACCAGTGGGTGCCTTGGGCCAGAACTTGGCCGAGATCTGGTCCTTGTCTGAGAACGTACTCCAATTTGGCCTGGTAGTCCTGGGCCACGGGATCTGAGGACGAGAAGCTTGGAACATAGGAGTCCGAAAGCCGCCAGCCGCCTGCCAGGGGCAGAGGCTCATTAATCCAAACCGCTACGGTAGCGTCACAGCTAGCAACGTAGACCCCCGCATTGAGCATTCCACCCAGCTCGTGGCCCGTGCGCCCCGTCGCCCCCGTGCTGACCGTCGCGTCGCAGAAGTATTCGACGTGCACGACATCGGAGAAGGCATCCCCGTTGAGAGATGGGGACAAGAGGACCTGAACTTTGTCCTCCCAGTTGCCGCTGCCCGCTCTGGGCAGTTGGCTGGTGTAGTCCACGCCAGTGCTTGGGCTCCAGGTGTCCGTCCCATCTAAGTGATAGTCCATCGCCCGGATCAGCAGGTCAGTGCCCCCACCTGTGCTGTTCCTGACCACTTCGCGCAGAAGAGAAACAGGGGTCGGGGTCGGGGTATAGCCAAAGGCGCTGGACTCATCGGTGTAGACCAGGTCGTAGGCGGAGTAGGGCAAGCCACCCAGGCGGATCTCTACGTCAGCGAGCCGATTCTCCCGAATCTCACGGCGCCCTGGGCGATAGGTCACCGTGCTCTCGCCGTTGGGTCGAAGCTCGTAGTTGAACAGGACCTCGGCTGCCCCCCAATGGATGCGGCTGAGCAAGACCTCGCCGGTGAGTGAGCCGTATTGGGTGTTCAAGTCCGTGGAGTGGACCGAAGGCTGCGTATACTCGTACTGCACCACGTTGCCAAAACGGTCCTTGACCGATGTGAGCATCCAGCTGGCGGTAGCCCCCTTGAACAAGGTGCCATGGAACGCACCCGGGACAACAGTCACGACGTAGGAGTAGGTCGAGACTGTCCCGTCCTTGATCACCGTCCAGGTGTTGCTTGAGCCGTCGTAGTCGGCCCGTGACCCATCCCAGTGCTCGGGCTCATACCAGCTCCCGAGAGCGTTGGAGACCAAGTGTAGCTCTTGACCGTTGAGGAAGAAGGTCTCCGCAGTGGCGCCTCCATGTTCCGGAACTCCGCCTCCTGAGCCCGAGTTTCGGGTGATCTTTCCTCCAGCGTTGAGGTTCCAGCCCTTGCCCAAGGCACCGTCCGGAAGCGACTGGGCATAGCTCAGGCCAACCGTGGGGCTGTGACCAGCCACGCCAGCGGGAACTTCAAAGCGTACCGAGTCGGAGTACCCGCCCGAAGAATAGGACAAGCCATGCATGCCTTGCGAAGCCAGATCAGGGTCCGCGCCTGCCGTCCCCTGCTGACTGGGCGAAGCTTCAGCCACTCCGCCCAGGGTCCACATTAGGCCCACAGCCCAAATCTGATTCGTCATTCTCATCTCCCCCCAAGCCAATCGCTTGGTCCGCCCACTATTGTCTCAACATCCCCAATCTCTCAGTCATCCACACCCGGCGGCAACACCGCCATCGGGTACTCATCCATGTGGTGGCATTCCACCGTGTCCGGCCGCTCAAGCGGAATCGCGCACTCATGCACGGAGTAGGACAGATCCACGAACAGGTCGCCCTCCTGAATCGTGTCCTCGCCCAGGGGATAGCTGTAGTCGGCCAAGACAAACTCGTTGTCTTGGGTGAGCAGAAAGGGCCCTTCGATCTCAATCAGTGGTGGCCCTGCCTCGACCATCTCCGCTTCAAAGCCCTGGAAAAACTCCCCAAAGCAGCTCGCGTATCCATCCGCATCCAGAGCACAGAAGTGCGTCCATATCTGGAACACACGCTCAAAGCTCCCTTTTGGGATGTCGTGCTGGAAACGATCCTCCGCGCCTTCGGGAAAACAGGAAATGGACCCATCCAAGAGCACCATGCAGCCGGAACCCAACTCAAAGGTTCTACCGACAAAGTCCAAGACCTCCGTTCCCTGCTCCGGGGCATTGTCTGCGACATCCGTGGACTCGGTGGCAAGCACCAGCTCCCCAGACCCTTGCCGCATAGCCAGAACAAAGGCATCAGAAGTGCGCAATGGATCGTTCGCCATAATCTTGCTGTATGGACCCGGCGGCAGCTCCGCGAAGAGCCCCCAATCCTCCTTCCAGCAGAGCACCTCTCCATCCAGGTCCAAGCCGCACTGCTGATTGGGTAGGATCTGAAGAAAGCCCTGATTCACCGGCACGTCACGCACACCAAAGGCATCCCCAAAACAGGTGGGGGTGCCGTCTGCGCGCACCGCGCAGTACGTCGGGCTAGCCTCGCTTACACCCGCGAAGAGCTTCACAAAGCCATCCACCGGCTCCCCCGAATCCTCCGTCTCGCCCCCTGCACATCCCAACACCAACATCCAAAGCATCGCGCCCTCCATTGACCGACCATAGAACCCGGGTCCAAAAAAATCAACTCCCCAAGCTCACCCGTCCAAACACCCGCCATACACCCGACTCAGAATCTGCACGCTCGCCTGCAGACAGCCCGGGCAATCATCTACCTTCTTCCTGTACTTCTCCATCCCATCTCCAAACCAGATCTCGTCGAAGTTCTGACTGCGAACATTTCCGATGGGCTCATGGTCCATACCGCAGCGAACCACGCTGCCGTCCGGCAACAGGTACAGAAGATCCCGCAGCTCCCTACACACAAAGCGGTGCTGCTTTTCCTTGATCTGGTGCTCAAAGGTGCGCTTGGTGACAAAGCGAGAGAGCAGGTGGTCCACCCAAGGAAGCTCCCGCTTGGTCCCCACGCGGTGGTCCTCCAGCTTGGCCAGGCCCTTGGCGGGGTCCTTGAGCATGATGACCTGTTGCTGCCGAATCTCAGGCGGCACAGTCCCGACCAGAAAGGGGTCGACGTTGACCCCAGGGATCAAGTCCGCCCCCACAGAGTCGGCGTAGTCAATCATGGCGTCAAAGTCAGCCAGACTGTGGTCGGTGACCGCAAAGTTGATTCCAAACTTGAATCCGTATCGGCCCTGAAGCTCGGAGACACGCTGCACGGTCTCGTTGACCAAGTCCCAGCTGCCAGTCACCCCGCGCATCCTGTCGTGGGTCTCCCGGGTGCCATCCACGCTGATACGCAGCTGAAGACCCGGCCAGGCCACGGCCTGAATCACCTCCAGAGTGCGCTCGGTCATCATGCCGTTGGTGGTGAGCTGCAACACATAGGGGTCGATGATGCTGCGCACCCCTTGGAGGATCTGTGTCAGGTCTTTGCGCACCATGGGCTCGCCGCCCAGGATCTTCACGATGTCAAGGCTCTTGAGCTGCCCAAAGGTGTGCAGCCACTCCGCTGCGCTCAAGTCACTGTGGTCCCGCACCTTCCAGCTGCCACAGCCCAAGCACTTCAGGTTGCACTTGTAGGTCAGCAGCACATGGGCGGCGTGGGGCCTGGGCACCCAAGACGGACGAATCCTTCTGTAGGTGGCGGACTGTGCGACGTTCTTCCACGCCCGGGCCCGCCTGCGCTGACTGGCCAGGCCCTCTTTGACCGCCGTCCGCGGATCCATGCCGCTCACATGGTCACCATGCTGGCTGGATTCACCCAGCGCTTCAGGAGCAGCCAGGTCAGCTCTCCATCCAAGGCCATGCCGGCGGCAACGGTCGAGAGCCGGGCCAAGCTGGCGGCCTGGGCCACCTGCACCAGGGGCTCGGGGTCTTGCTTGAAGCGCTCGGAGCGGTAGAGCTTCCAGATCAGCGACTTGGGGATGAAGGGCTTGTTGCACAAGACAATGAGCGCCAGCCAGCGCTTGTCGGCCTTGGGTCGGGGGTAGTTCAGGTCCACCCGGAACTGCTCGAAGGCGTGGGTGTTGATGCCCTCGATGTGCTCCTCTTTGATGCGCCCCTCCCGCAGCAGGCGCCGGGCCAGGTGGGTGTTGGGATAGATGGTCAGCCCAAAGAGGTAGAGCTCGAAGGGGCGTTCAAGCTCCATGAGCATGTGGAAGAGCTGGTCCTTGTCCTCCTCGGTGCTGACGGGGTCGTCCCAGATGATCTGCAGGTTGGCGGTGATGCCCACCTGCCGAAAGATGGACTGGGCATCCACGATCTGCTGGTTGGTGGTCTGGCGGTTGTAGAACTCTTGGTTCACACGCTCGTTGGCTTGGATGCCCATGCAGATGGCCCGCAGACCGGCGGCCTTGAGCTGCTGCAGAGGCTCCAGGCGCACCATGCGGGGATCGACCAGGACCTCGAAGGGGATGCCCACGCGCTCGGGCCACTTCTCGGAGAGCTCCTTGATCCAGTCCTTGCGGATGGGGAAGACCTCGTCATCAAAGCGCACCACCTTGATGTCCGGGCACAGCTTCATCGCGTACTCCATCTCTTGGATCAGAGACTCGACGCTGCGCACGCGGAAGGACTTGCCTTTGCCCTCGTACAAGGGCTTGGTCAGGGTGTTGGAGCAGAAGGTGCAGGTCCAGTAGGGGCAGCCCCGGCTGGCCAGGATGGTGTACTCCGGGTTGGTGATGAAGGGGTCGCCCTGGGTGACCTTGCCGTCTTCGACGTGGAACTTGTCCTGCTGGGTGTGGAAGTCCCGGAAGGGGATCTCATCCAGGTCCACCAAGTCGTCGATGTCGTTGCGGTAGACCGTGTCCCCTTCCCGCACCCAAAAGCTGGGACAGTCCCGGATCGAGCGGCCCTCGTCCAGGCGCACGAAGAACTCAATGACCGCGTTGTCGACCTCGCCCACGGCAATGACATCGGCGATCTCGATGCACATCTGGGGCAGGAAGGTGGGGTGCATGCCGCCCCACAAAATGGGCTTTCCCAAGGCCGCCCGCAGGCGCTCGGTCAGGTACTTGGCCATGCGGTGGAAGGCGCTGGCCCGCACGCTCAGGCCGATGTAGTCGATCTGGCGCTCGCGCAGAAGACCAATGAGATCCTGGACTTCTTGCTCGCTTGGCCAGGGGAAACGATTGTTCACCCAGTCCTTGAAGTAGATCTCGGTGACCTGAAAGTCGGCCTCTCGCAGGGAGCTGGCGACGTGGCGCACCCCGTTGTTCTCCAGGGCGTAGAGGCTCACGATGGCGATGTTCAGCTTGCGGGGCACGGGGCCAGTCTACGTCCCCGGGGCCTTGCGCGCCTACTGCAAGTCCAGCTCCAGCTGTCTGGAGGGACCCTGGGGCTTGCTCAATCCACTCACGCCCAGGCCAATCAGACGCACGGGCCGCACCCCAGCATCGGTCTTCATCAGCAAGGCCAGGCCGGTGCGCACGATGGCCTCGATGGTGCCAACAGGCCGATCCAGGGTCTTGGAGCGGGTCAGAGTAGAGAAGTCATCGTAGCGAAGCTTGAGCACCACGGTCCTGGCCACCCACCCCTTCTTCTTCAGGCTCTCGCACACCCGCTCGGCCTGGTCGGCCAAGACCTCCTCCAAGGCGCCGATCTCCAAGATGTCCTGAGCAAATGTGCGCTCAGCGCTGATGGACTTGCGGCGGCCCTTGCGGCTGCGAACAGGACGGGGGTCCTCACCTCGCGCCAAGGTCGCCAACCAGCGCCCCTGAGAGCCCAAGGCTTCGACCAACTCGTGCTCTTTGCGCGCGTAGACATCGCCAATGGTGCGAAGGCCCACCGCATGCAGGCGCTTGGCGGTGGCCGGGCCCACGCCCCAGAGCTTCTCCACGGGCAGGGGATGGATGAAGTCCAGGACCTGATCGGGACGCACCACGGTCAGGCCGTCGGGTTTGCGGTAGTCCGAGGCGATCTTGGCGACGAACTTTACGGGCGCCACGCCGGCCGAGGCGGTCAGGCCGGTGGTCTCGAAGATCTCAGCGCGCAGCTGGCGGGCGACCTCGGTCCCGGTGGGCACGCCGCGCAGGTTCTCGGTCACGTCGAGAAAGGCCTCGTCCAAGGAGAGCCCTTCGACGTGGGGGGTCCAGGAGCGGAAGATCTCGAAGATCTGCTCAGATGCGGCCTTGTAGCGACCAAAATCGGGACGAACAAAGGTCAGATCCGGACACAGACGCAGGGCCCGGCCCGCGGGCATGGCGCTGTGCACCCCAAAGGCCCGGGCCTCGTAGGAGGCTGCGGCGACGACCCCGCGGCCACCCGGCGTTCCGCCCACCACGATGGGCTTTCCCCGGAGCTCGGGTTTGTCGCGCTGCTCGACGGAGGCGAAGAAAGCATCCATGTCGACATGAAGAATTCGGCGGTGCACTACAGGAGTCTACTGCGGGGCTGGGCCCTGCTACTCGTCGACGCCGCCCGCATCCGTTGAGACGCTCTCGGGCACATCTTCGACGACCACGCGGTCCTCTTCCCAGAACTGGACCAGTAGCGGCTCGCCCGCCTCATCGTAGTAGTGCCACTCGCCGTGACGCATCTCTTGAAGCATCGGCCCTTGGGCAGCCAGCTGACCGTTGTCGTGCCAGCCGCTCCACTCACCGGTGCCTTGGTCCATCTCAAAGTGGCCCAGCTCTTCACCCATGGGGTCAAAGAAGGTGAAGGCCCCGTGCATCACGCCGGCTTGGTAGTGCTCGATGGAGGACAAGACGCCGCCTGCACCGTACCAACGCCACTCGCCCTGCTCCTCTCCACCGACGTAGGCGCCCTCGGCGACCAGGGTGCCGTCGCCGCGCCACTCCACAAAGTCGCCGGTGCCTTGCTCAAAGGTCATGCTGCCCAGCAGCTGGCCTTCTTCGTCCCAAGCGTAGGCGGTGCCCTGGAGCTGACCGTCCTTGTAGGGCCGCTCAAAGGCCTTGGTGCCGTTCTCGTAGTAGCGGATCGAGGTGCCGTTGAGCACGCCGCCATCGAAGGAGTCGACGGTCTTGATGCCGCCGCTCTCGTACCACCAGCGCCAGGTGCCGGTCTGCTGGTCCGCCTCGAAGCGCCCTTCGACCTCCATTCGGCCGCCTGGGTACCAAGCCTTGTACTCGCCGTCGTAGCGACCGCTGCTCCACAAGCGCTCATAGCGGGTGCTGCCATCGGCCCAAAAGCCGGTCTCTCGACCGTGGGGCAGCGCCAAGCCGGTGTCCTGCACCTCGCACCAGATCCGCGCACCGACGGGGGGCGCAGCACCTTGCAGGTTGGCCCCATCTGGACAAGGCGCAGCTTGCTCCCACCAACCCGAAAGGTTGGGGGTGGGCGTGTCCGGTAGCTGCTTGGTACCAAAGCAAGCAGAAAGTAGCAGGTAGAACTTCACGTCAGAACACGTTTTGCCGTACGCGAGGGGCTTTGTCCAGAGGCAATGAGAAAGGCTTACATCAACTGGGCATTTTAGGGACCAGATCCCCCAGCCCAGGCGGCTCTACTGCGGTGCGGGGGCCGCCACGCCGATCCAAGCTTGATCGCAGGGCAGCTCGGAAAAGGTGTGGTTCTCGGTCTCCCCCAAGATCAGAGAGCAGGCATCTGGAGAGAGCTCCTCGGCGATGCTGGCGGTCGCGTCCATCTGATAGCAGAAGGAGTCCTGCCCAGTCATCTGGCCTGTGAGGGTGGCTTCAATCCCGATGATGCAGGTTCCAATTCCAAACTCGACGTTTCCGACCAGCTCAAAGTTGGCGCCATCCTGGCTGCCGGTCATGGGCATGGACTGCTCGCTTTGGGGGTCGGAGATGGCGCTGAGCTCCGGATAGTTGCTGGCATCGATCTGCAGCATGGTGGGCTCACCGACATGGATGTGCAGGCCCTTGCCGACCTCGTTCTCGCAGTGGTTGAACAAGGCCTCGTCAATGCCCACAGACCACATCCCGTCGGTGATGGGGGTCTCTACAGCCGGCAGCACGCAGTCCAGTAGGACAGGATCCTTCTCCACCTCCTCCGGCGCGGTGTCCTCGGGCTCCACATCGTCCTTGGTGCAGCCAAGCAGCGCGCTCAGAGAAAGCAGTGCGGGAAACAGGACCAATGCAGGGGACAAACGGGACATGGGGGGACCTCAATTCAGGCCCCAAGGCTACACTGGCTTTCATGATTTGGCTCACCTTGCTCGCCTGCGGTCCCAAGACCGCCCCCAACAACACCGGCCCCGAGAGCGGCTGGCTTCTGGAGAGCGGCGACCGAAGCGCCTGCTTTGTGGCCCCAGAGTTCGCCTCCATCGAGGATGACGCCCTGCGCACAAAGCAGCAGCGGGACACCGTACGCGCCATGTCCCTGCAGTGGGCTGGGGCCCGCCGGGACGGGGTGGACTTTGGGGAGGAGCGGGCCGCTGAAGTGGAGGCTCTGCTCCTGGCCGATCTGAGCGATATCCAAGCGGTCGCGGCCAAGAACCTGGCGTTCTGCCTGGGCGTGATGCGGGGCGGAAACACCACCAGCTCCTGGGGAAGCTGGGTGGAGGAGCTGCAGGAAGACTACAAGGAAGCCGCCTGCCCAGAGCCCCTGGAGGAGGACGTCTACCACCCCATGGAGCTGGACTTTGGCTGGCAGATGGACCTGCCCTTGTGCGCGGGCCAGGCGGTGCAGATCAAAGCCGACGTGGGCCAGTACTACGTGCTCAACGAGGGCGGACCGCAGCTCAACGTGATGGGGGATTCAGGAGCGGAGCCCAGCGCAGAGCACCTCTGCCCAAGCTGCATGCCCGGTGTGCTCCTGGCCCGCTTTGAGCCCGATGGCGCAGGCGAGGTCCAAGTCTTCGAGGTGGCAGACACCAAGAGCTTCACCGCCCCCAGCGCCGGAACCCTGAGCGTGGCGATCAACGATGCCGACTACAGCGACAACAGCTGGCGTGTGCACGAGGCGGTGCAGGACGGCCTGACCCTGGTGGTCAAGCCCAAATGAGCGTCTTGGAGAGCAAACGCGCCCAGCGCCTGCGGGACTGGGACAAACGCCTGGCGCAGTCGGCCAGCGGCATCCACATGTTGGGCACCCTGAGCTGGGGTCCGGAGGTGGCGGCCCACTGGCATGCCCACGGCACCCTGCCCGAGATCGCACCCACTCTCCGGGACTACAGCGCCAAAGAGCAGGCGCTGCGGGCTTTGATGGGCGAGCTGGACACTCAGGATCCCGCCGGGGCCTTCCTAAAGCGCACGGCGGCCTCCTACGTGGCGCTCATCGAGCTGCTCTCGGCCCAAGGCCAGCCGGGCTTTGTGGACGCATCGGTGGCGCTCTTCGGCGCCCCAAGAGACCGGATCTCCCACACCACCCCCACCCACTTGGAGGCCGCCCAACACTTCTTGGAGGCCACCGAGGATCTGCCCATCCCAGAGCCGGCCGAGGACTGGGACAGCGCACAGGCCCAAGCCTGGATGCAAGACCAGCTGGACCACTTGCCCAGGTCTCTGCCCGTCGAGCTCAGCGAGACGATCAGCGCCAAAGCCACCGCTGGCTCCAAGCGCATCCGACTGCGCTCCGATGCCCGCTTCAGCCCCCACACCATGCGACAGCTGCTCGAGCACGAGGCCAAGGTGCACGCCTACACCAAGCGCAACGGCGCTGAGCAGCCGGTGCTGACATGTATGGGCCTGAGCAGCCCGCGCACGACCATGGACCAAGAAGGTCTGGCCACCTTCGCTGAGCTCATCACCGACACCATGGACCACCGCCGCCTCAGGCGCATCGCCCTGCGCGTGGTGGCGGTTGCTGCGGCCTTGGACGGCGCCAGCTTTGAGCAGGTCGTGCGGCTCTTTGAAGAGCGGGGACAAGATCCCCTAGAGTCCTTCCAGTCCGCAGCACGGATCTTCCGTGGGGGCAACGGAAGGGACGGGGTGGTCTTCACCAAGGACACCGTCTACCTGGCCGGCTTGCTGCGGGTGCAGGCCTTCTTTGTGCAGGCCTTTAGAGCCCAGCGCATGCAGCTCCCGATCCGATTCTTCGCCGGCCGCTGGACTCTGGGGGACGCCCGCGACCTGGAGCCTTGCTTCGAAGAGGGCCTGCTGAGCGAGGCCAGCCGGGTTCCAGAGTGGGCGAGCAATGCCGGATCTCTCGCTGCGCATCTGGCATGGGCCAGCTTTCAGGGCGGGGTCCTCCTGAAGTGCACCTCTCTGTCCGATCTCTGACACGAAGGCGTCATCGGCGCATCAGCGCCGTATATGGGTCATCAGTCATTGAACCGGAGTCAAAGATGCGCCTGGACCCCAGAACACAGAACATGGAACTGTCTCTGGTCTACGTCGGGGCCAAGGGTGCCGGCAAGCGCTCCAACTTGGTCCAGATGGCGGCAATCTATGGCCCCATGGCGGGTCCCATGCTGGACGTGAGCGACGCCGACAGCGAGGAGAGCGGCTCCTTCCTGCAGATCAAGCTCGGCAAGATCTCAGGCTTCCGCACCGAGGCGGCCTGCGCCACCTTGTCCACAGAGGCACTGGAGCGCGGAGAGGGACCGGCCATGCTCTCTCGGGCAGACGCCCTGGTTCTGGTCATCGACTCCAGGCCCGAGAACCTGGGTGAGAACAAGCGCATGCTCAAGGCCTTGGCCAGCGCGCTGGACAGCCTGCGTACCAGCCTGGGAGAGATTCCTACCCTGTACCAGTGGAACCATCAGGACGCCCCGGGGGCCCTGAGCCCGCGCGAGCTGGCCGAAGAGCTGGATCCACAACGGGCTCCCGGTGTGGTGGGCTTGGCGCGGGACGGTGCGGGCGTCTGGGAGACCCACATCGAGGCGGTGAAAGCCGCCCTGGCCAGCGTGTGGCTGCGGGCCTCTCAGCCCAGCGCAGGGCAAAGGGGCAGAGAGAAAGTACGGGCCTGAGCAACCAAGTCGGTCCACCGGCATAATTGAGCAGATGAACTCCACGCCCCACTTCCAGAGCGCTCTGGCCAACGCCGGCCTGGGCCCCTTGCGCCGCGCCGCGGTCACTTGGCTACAGGTCAACCTGGGCCGCAAGTGCAACCAGGCCTGCACCCACTGTCACGTGGACGCCAGCCCGGCGCGAACGGAGATGATGGACGGTCCCACGGTGGCGCGTGTTCTTCAGATTTTGGAGGAAAATCCTGGCATTGGCCAGATTGACCTCACGGGCGGGGCCCCTGAGCTCAGTCCACACTTCAGAGAGATGGTGCTGCGCGCGAGGTCACTGGACCGCAAGGTGATCGACCGCTGCAACCTGACCATCCTCAGCGAGCCCGGCCAGGAGGATCTGGCGGAGTTCCTGGCGGACAACCAAGTGGAGGTGGTGGCCAGCTTGCCCTGCTACACCCAGGACAACGTGGACAAGCAGCGCGGCAAAGGGGTGTTCGCGCGCAGCATCGCGGGCCTTCAGCGCCTCAACGCCTTGGGCTACGGCAAGCCAGGCACCGGTCTGCAGCTGGACCTGGTCTACAATCCGGGCGGCGCCTTTCTACCCGGACCGCAGGCTGGACTTCAGGCCGACTACGAGCAGCGTCTGATGGCCGAGCACGGCATCGTCTTCAACCAGCTGCTCACCATCACCAACATGCCCATCAAGCGTTTCGCTAGGGACTTGGCCCGCAATGGCAAGACCCAGGAGTACATGGACCTGTTGCTGAGCGCCTTCAACCCGGCGACGGTGGAGGGGCTGATGTGTAGACACCTGGTCTCGGTGGACTGGCAGGGCAAGATCTACGACTGCGACTTTAACCAGATGCTGGAGATGCCGGTCCCTGGCAAGGCGCGGACCATCTGGGAGCTTGAGGTGGGGGCTCTGGACGGGGCCGCCGTGGCCGTGGCCGACCACTGCTTTGGGTGCACGGCGGGGGCCGGGAGCAGCTGTGGCGGGGCGCTGGCCTAGCTGGAGCCTGAGATTGGGCGCCCCGAAGCCGTAAGGCTAATCTCTCTGCCAAAGAAGGGAGCGCGGTCAGTGCGTTGGATCAACCTTGGCGCCCGACGGGTGGACCTGCAGAACCACCGCGTCTCTACCGGCGCAAGCCTGACGCCCCTGGAGCGCGACCTGTTGCTGTACCTGGCGCAGCAGCCCGGGCAGGTCGTTCCCCGAGCCGAGCTCCTGGAGCAGGTCTGGGGCTACGCGCCCGGGGTAAACAGCCGCGCCGTAGACAAGGCCATCAACCGACTCCGCAAGAAGCTGGAGCCAGATCCCAACGCGCCGCGCTTTCTGAAGAGTGAGCACGGCCGGGGCTACTCCCTGCACCCGCTCTCCGAGACCGGGCTGCTGGGTCGCGAGCGTGAGATGGCCGAGGCGCACCGGATCCTGGATGGCGGGGATGCGCTGGCCTTGGGGGGCATGCCGGGGGCAGGCAAGACAGCCCTGGCCATGGCCTTGGCCAAAGTGTGGCCTGGAGAGACGGCCTGGGTGAGCCTGCCCGAGGACATCTCGGCGCAGACCTTGATCCCCTCCATTCATGCACAGCTGGGGGTTCAACCGGCCCCCCACGGAGATCTGGAGACCGCGCTGCGGCGACCCAAGCTACTGCTGGTGCTCGACGATGTGACCCAGGTGCTGTCGAGACTTCCGGCGCTGCTTAGGCGTTGGCAAGCCTCCGCACCGAATCTTCGCGTCATCGTGTGTACACGCCAGGAGATCGGCGGACCCGGCCTGCGCTACTTGGAGGTCCCATCCCTGAGCCAAGAATCCGCCGTGGCTCTGTTCACGCAGCGGGCCAAGAGCGCTGGCTCAGCCGAATGCGACCCCGAAGCGGTAGCCCGAATCTTGGCCGTCAGCGGCACCCTGCCCTTGGTGGTGTGCTTGGCCGCAGCCGCGCTGGGCTTTCTGTCCATGGAGGACCTGGAGCGGCGGGTGGGAACTCTGGAGTTGGATCTGCCAGCGCCGGGTAGAACCCAGACCCTGCGGGGGATCCTGGAGATGACCTGGCAGCGCTTGGATCCCCCGGTGCGGGAGGCGCTCCCCCAGATCGCCCGCCTGCCCGGAGGCTTTGACCTGGATCTCCTGGACGCGGTCCTTCCAGGGGGGCAGGCCGCCCGGATCCTGGCCCTGCTGCACCAGAGCAACTTGGTCTTCAGAGGGCCCGACGCCCGGCTGCACCTGCATCCGACGGTGCGCCACTTCACGAGCCAACGTGGCGCCCTGAGCCCCCAGATGAGCAGCAGCCTGGCCGATGCGCTCATCGAATACGCCGACCAGCTCCACAGCCGCGTTCATGGGCCCGAGGGGGTCACCTCCCTGCAAGACCTCAGAGCGCAGCGCACAAACCTCTTGGCCCTTCTGGAGCCGCACCCGGAGCTGGCCCCACGGGTCTCCGAGCTCCTTCAGGTCGTCTACAAGACCGCACACCCCCTGGCGGACTGGGCGTCCCTCAACGCGCGAGGGGCCGCAGCTGCCCAAACACCACTAGAGCGCTGCCAGAGCGCGCTGTACCAGGCCTCGCATGCCATCGCATCCTCCAACCCCGACCTGGCATTGGCGTGCGTGAACCGCTGCCTCACCGCCTGCCCCCCGGATGCGGCTCCGGCGGAGCACAGCCTGGCCCTCTTGCGCCGCGCCTACTTGATCGACTTGAAGGGAAGACACACCCAAGCTCAGAGCGACCTGGATCAGGCCCGCACTTTGGCCCTGGGCTGCTCGGCCTTCGTGCAGGCGCAGGTTCAAGCCGACCAGGCCTTGCACCACTTCCGTCAACGCAACTACGCGCAGGCCGAGGCCTCCTTCCAAGACGCCATCGCGCGCCTACACAGCCAAGGGGCGGGCCTGCAGCTGGGGGTCTCCTCTCTCAACTACGGCCTGCTGCTTCAGACCCTGGGCCGATTCGAGGAGGCCGCGCCGCAGTTCTTAAAGGCGGCATCCTTGGCCCGAGCACACAGCTTCCTACGCCTGCAGGCTCTGGCCACGACAGCACTCTTAAACGTCTCCACCCCAAGCGAGGACAAGTTGGCCGAGGTCGAGGCCGTCGCGGGACGCCTGGGGAGCGCCGAGCTGGCCACTCTGGTCGCTTGGCGCACCGGCTACGCCCGCCACCTGGCCGGCGATCTATCGGGGGCCAGGCAGGCCTACCAGCGCATCAGCACCCTACAGGCGCCCGTCTCCATTCAGGAGCTGGGTGAGATGGGGGTCTTGCTCAAGCGCCTGTTGGCCTTGGAGTCAGGCCTAGCTCTGGCGCCAGACCCGCGCCCAGGCTTCTGGTCCTGGCAGCCCGGTCAGCCCTGCCCTGCACCAGAGCGTTGGCCCAACCCGTCCCAGGCCGCTTGGCTGGTGGCCCTGATTCAAGCCATCAATGCGCGGCCCTCATAGGCCCGTGTCCCAAGCCGTGTCCCAGTCCGGCGCAAAACCGGGGCTTGAGCAGATGCGCTGCCCTTGCCCCTCGGGCCGCCCCAAGGCCGAGTCCAAGTAGGTCCAGAAGCCGTCGTTCTCATCGGGCTTGTTGGGCGCCCACTGGGGATCCTGAAGCACCAGGGTGGCCAGGACATCCTCGTGAACCCCACCGACGGTGCGGGAGGCGTGCAGCGTGGTGCTGTCGGCCGGCTGAGTGCCCTGGGCGTAGCCGCTGGCGTCGGAGGAGCAGTGCCAGCGCAGCAAACAGTGCTCCGGGTCTCCAGCATCGCAGCTGTTGCCCACGGGCACTGGCGTAAAGGCGCCGCTCTCACCGCTCCGCTGGCCCCAGACCAGGGTCCAAGAGGCGGCCGCAGTCCCCGAGTCCCTGCACACCCGCTCGTGGTACCCGACCCAAGTCGTGCAGCTCACGCCGGCATCCCAGGCATCTTCAATGACCGCGCCAACCCCCGCGTTGGCGTCGTAGCTATCGTTGAGACAGATCTGCGAGACCACCGCCGCGTTCCAGAGACCATGGAGCTGCATGCACCGGCGCTTGCGGTAGCTCCCGTCGGCCTCTTGCACGGCGTCGGAGCACATCAGGCGCATCGTGTCACTGGAGCTGCTCTGGGCATGGGCCATGGCGTTCATCAGGCCCCGTGAACGGGCCTGGTTTCCGTCCTCAAAGACGGTCGCGGAGGGCGTGTCCGCCCACTGCCCAAAGCTGCGCACGCGAGAGCTGGACTTGGCCTCAGCCAGAAGCACCGAGCCGTCTGCGTACTCCAACACCCCATCGAAGCCATGGGGCCGGTTGCCAGCAGAGCCCCCGTAGCCACCATCGAGTGAAGTGCAGTCCGAGACGCAGGCGGTCTCCAGGGCCGCCAGCCCCTCCACCTCACCGTGGGCGTAGTAGCTGGTTCCAGCGGGGGTTATCGCGCTGGGAAGCTGCGTGTAGAGCGGCGTAACGGTCACGCGCCCGCCGCCGCCGTCGATGGGGAGTGCCGGGTTGAGGTGCGCGTTGCGCTTGCAGGCCTCGGGAAGGAAGTCACCCGTCAGGCGCATCTGGTCCAGATAGGTCAGGTGCCCCTCATGCCCCAGCCCACGGGAGACGGAGAAGAAGAGATACAGATCGTCCACCCCGCCTTCCTGGTCCTGCTCAAAGGTGATCTCTCGCTCAATCCAGTCCACGCGGGAGCGGTAGCCCGCAGCGGCGACCGGGGTGGCCTCGCACCACATCTCGTCGGCCTCAAAGAGCTGGGTCTCCACCTCTTCAAAGGCGCTGCCTTCGTTGCGCATGATGCCGGCGTTGAACAAAGGGAGTGAATCGGCGCAGCTCGCGTCGTCGGGCCAGTTCCCACGGTGGGTGGCCACTGCGTCCTGCCAGTGCAGGGTGTAGGTCCCCCGAGGAACGACCCCCAAGGGCTGCCAAACGTATCCACCAACGGTGGTGGCATTCGTAGGCCAGCCGATCTTCACCATGCCCGTTCCGTCCACCGGGGAGATTTGGTTCTCTTCCCCCCAGACCACGTCGGCGTTTCCCCCCCAGCCCCAGTTGTCCAAGCCGTTCTCGTAGCTTGCGTTCTGCAACAAGGGGCCGATGTTCTGGTAGGTGTAGCTCCCGGGCTGACCGGCGGAATCGACAGCACGAAAGCGCACTTCGAGGTGGTCGAAGCACAGAGTCTCCACGTCCAAGCCTCCCAAGAGCGGGTCCAGGGCGCCTTGGTACACGGAGGTGCGCTCCTCTCCAATGACCTCGCTGTCGAGGTGCAGCTCAACCATGTAGCCGGGGTAGTTTCCCAGGGGCAGGACCTGGGCTGTGACCGAGGCCAAGGCCCCTTCACTCCCAATGACCGCGTCCAGCTCGATGGTGCCATCCGAGCACTCCACATCGACGCTGCGAAACTCGGGCGCGACCGGCTCTGGGCAGTGTAGGTCGTCCGCGTTGGACAGAGAGACCAAGGCAAGCCAAAGCATCAGAAGGCTCCGCAGGCACAGAAGTCAACGGGCAGACCGGTGGCGACCGCCGGGTAGTCGGGGACATAGAGCAAGAAGGGCAAAAGCAGAAACTGGGCGAAGAAGCCGACCAACAAGATGGTGGTCCCCACAGCGGGCACCCCCACGCCGAGCACGGTTGTGGGCAAGTCATCAAAGGCACTGGCCGCCTCCTGACTGGCCTCGGCGCTGGCGACCATCAAGCCCTTGACCTTCTCTCGATGACGCTGCCAGTTCTCCAGAAACATCTGTGTCTCACCACAGTTCTCAGACGGCGGCGGCGGTCCTTCGGGGCTCACCTCCAGCGCCTGGATCATCTGCGCGATCAGCTCGGATCCTCCGGTCTCCCTCAGAGCCAGCGCGTCCTGCTGCTGACGCGCGAGCGCCTGCAAGGCGAGAAGGTTCTCCGCGGCTCCACTCGGCCGAAGCGCCGTACGCATCGCGTCCATGCAGAGGTGCCAGCGTCGGCTCACGCCCTCCAGATCCGGCTCCGCGCCGTCAAAGCGCCCTTGGAAGGCCAAGGCTGCCTCTCTCAGATCCGCATCCTCCCGGCCTAGGACCTTGTTGAAGGCGGCGGCAAGCTGCTCTGCGCTCTCTGGCGGACTCACAGCCAAGCTCGTCAGCATCTCCAGGCCCCCTCCGACCACCGAGGCAAAGCCAGCACCCAGCACGGCGCCCAACTCCGGGTCCCAGGCCGCAATGCGCCGAAGTTCAAGGTCAGCCGCCTGAATCCAAGGCAGCAACTCTCCCCCGCCCAGATCCTCTACGCCGCGGGCCAGATCCTCAATGGCTTCGACCTCGAACTGGGCCTCGGCCTGGGGCCAATCCAGGGTTGAGCCTTCCCCGACCTGGAAGCCCGAACCCGAGCCTCCGTTGGCGCAAGACAAGAGGGGGAGCGCCAACAGGGAGCGCAAGAACGTTCGGCGGTCCATCAGGGCTTCTCCAAGCGAACGTCGTCGATCAACAGGTGGTAGTCGGGGCTGGTGTTGTCCACGAGGTAGAAACTCAAGATCGGATCTTCGTAGGATTGAACTGGGATTTTGGCCTCCATTGCTTGCCACTCCGGGGTGATCGACCAGCTGCCCCCCCAGTACTCCAGACCACTGCACCATTCCTCAAAACCCACAATTCGGAACGCGTCGCCGCTGCCGTACTCCCCGTCGTCCAAGCGCAGCCCGAAGGTGGGACCGGAGCCTGAGGCACAGTCTCCGCTCCTTGGCGTCTCTCCAAGCATCCGGAACTCAAAGCGCACCACCTCGCCCCCTTGAACACCTGCCAAGAGCGACTGGCTGGCGATGGCGTAGGCCACGCCGCTGCTCGCGTTCAATCCAAGGTCTAGTTGACCGGCCCCTTCCTTGGGTACGAGGGTGTACACCCCAGGTCCCACAGCCCCACCCCCCTTGAAGGTCCAGGGGGAGCTCGCCTCAGGCTCCTCAAAGCCACCATCCTGGAGTACCACGCCGCCGCAGTACTGCTCGAGGGCCTCCTCAAAGGGCAGAGTGCCGTGGTTGGTGTGGCCGGAGTACAAGATGTTGTCCGAACAGATCGGCTCGTAGCGCGGATCGTAGCTGTCAGCGCCCAGTCCGATCCGGAGGTGGGGTCCGACCATGCGCTCGCAGAAGGCCTGGTCGGCTGCGCTCGCTACGCCGCCGGACCACCGCAGCGCCTCCAGGGCGTCCAGGTCCTGATCGCAGCGCTCCTGAATGCCCGTCTCCAGGAACATCAACCCGAGGGCTTGAACGCCCGGGTCGGGGTCCGTCGGCGACCAGGGACCCGGTGGATCCGCCCACTCCGGCAGCCCTTGATAATGCCCGTTGGCTTCGGCCCCGAGCAGACGGGGGAGGCCCCCACTGGCCAGCTGGGTGCCCTTGCCATTGAGCTTGGCGTTGAAGCCCACAAGAGCATGGAGCTCAGAGGCATCCCGCCGAAATTCCTTGCGGCTCAGACTGTCCAGCGAGAAGCCCTTGGGGACGAGCACCGCGCTCAACAGGGTCGCGATGGCAAAACCGTAGGCTTCGCGTGCCTTCTCCGACTCTGGCGTTCCTCCAAAGGCCGTCTGATTCGGTGTCGCCCCTTTGTGGACCAGGCTCCCGACGCCCAAGGCGGCGTTGGTCACCCGCTGCCCCCAGCAGGCCTCACCGTAGAGGGCCTCCGTGTCGACCACGGTGTCCAGCGGACCGTGAGCTTGACCGGTGGCCTGGTAGACCTCTGCCATGCCCGCGACGCTGCAGGTGGTGAGGGAGTCCAGCTGGTGTGCGTAGTCTCCCCCTTGAACGACCACGTACCAGAACAGATCCCCCAGGGCAGGGTGCAGGTCGCCGTCGGTGCCCAGATAGGCCACATCTCCCCAAGGGTTGGTCGGGGCATGGGCGCACATGGGGTCATCCCACTGCCCTGGAAGAAGGGGGGAGCGGTCGAGCACCGCCTTCGCGCCGTGCCATGTGCCAGCGAAGGACCCCACGGCCAGCGCGTTCGCCACCTTGCCGTCGAAGGTCTCCAGATCGGGGCTCCCCCAGCGCTCCCACATGTGTCCGCTAGACCAGGCGTCCTGCAGGTAGTGTTGGGCCACCGCTTCGACGACAAGGGCCTGCTTCTCGCAGGTCAACACGGTCTGCTCGTAGTGTTCCCCTGCGCTTGAGATGGCCGCGCACGCCTCCGCCCGCTCCAGGGCGATCCCATGCAGGTGCATGTACCAATCTTGGGCCTGCGGGAGAAAGTGGGTGCTGTTTAGAGCGCCCAGGTGACCCAAGAAGTTGTGACATGAATCACCGTCCAAGTCGGCCTCATCCAGGGGGCAATCGGAGTTGGCCCTGGCCCAATCCTGAAGGGAGTAGGACATGTCAGGCAATTGTGTGACCTCTCCGATTTCCCGCAGACGACCCACGACCTCCAGGCTCCCAGCCTTCTCCTGGGCCGGGTGCCGCGGGATGTACTCATCGGGCCGGGTGTACACCTCAAAGAGGATCTCAGCGCCCTGAAGCTCCGCGGGCAAGCCACCCGCTTGCGCCGCGTGGTTCCAGATCTCCCAGTGCTCTGCGATCGCTGTGCTGGCGTGCTTGTAGCGTCGGCCCTCTGTGGGAATCCAGCGCTCCGTGGCCTGCTCCTCCGCGCCCTTGCACAGGTAGAAAGAGCCCGTCACACCCTGGCGGGTCGAGAAGCACTCCGACTGCCACGCCGAGGCGTTGCCAACCAACAAGAGCCACATCATTGTGCCCACCCCGGCATGCAGGAGTCCTCGCCCCAGATGGCGTCCACGATGGACTCAGCGGGCTCCTTGCCCGAGCGCCGCTCCTGGACGTACTGCTCCTCGCAAGCCTGTGGACAACAGATCTCGTCCTCTGGGCAGATAGGAATGTTCTGCAGGCACCCCAAGACGTTGCGTTCCGGCGGATTGACACAGGCCAAAACCAGCGCACCGCACGCCGCCGCCTCTGTGGTCTCGTCCCGCAGAGAGGTGTCCGCCCAGAGTTCTTGGCCATCGGGTCCCGGGAGCACGGTGTAGCCCTGCCCATCAGGGCCGGATGGCAGCCCAAGGTCATCCAACATGTCCCAGGTGGGCTTGTCCCACTCCCCCGAGTAGATGGGCGCTTCAACCTCGTGGTTGGAGCAGGCGCTCAACAAGAAAAGCAAAGGCAGGTGCGTCATGGATTGAGGCTATGCGACCCCGCCAAAAACTCCTTGTCTCAGTGTGTCCCAACCCCGTCCCCGACTTGGCTCAGCAGCCCTCTCCCACGACCAACCTGACCTCGCAGGTGGAGGCCCAGTCCGTCCCTGTGCACACCGTCAGCAGCTCCCGGGTGTAGGGACCCCAAGCGTAGCGGCGGTTGATCTGCCTCCTCTTTGGCTCCGGACCGGCCTGGAGATCAAAGTGCTCGGCGTGCAGGGGCAAGCTCTTCCAACCCATCTGCTGAAGCTGCGCGTGCAGGGTCAGGGTCAGGGCCTGGGCGTCGTCCTCGGCGGTGGGTGTTTGGCGAACCATGGGGTAGCGCTCCCGATCCACGACGAGCTCTGAGAAGGGCACGACAAAGTCCAAGCGCTCTACGCGGCCTTGGCAGGTGGTGGTGTGGAGCAGCCCTTGGTGACCCAGGACCTGGGCGATGACCACTGGGGGCTGAGGCTGTGTGCTCCCGATGAAGACCTGGGCCAGACCATCGGGGGCGGGGGACTGAAGCGCGAGCAGGATCCACATGGGGGACCCATCGGAACAATCGAAGCTCCTGTTGAATCGGCACTCGCCCGCCGAGCCAATGACGCGGTATACGCAGGGACCCAATGGAGTTCCCATGACCTTGCTGCTTCTTCTGTCCCTCGGCTGCCGCACCAAAGACGAAGGTGTCCTGGACACCGGGGAAGTGGTCGTAGACAGCGACGGCGACGGCGTGCCCGATGCAGACGACTGTGCGCCGGACGATGCGGACATCTCCCCAGATGCCGAAGAGATCTGTGATGGCCTGGACAATGACTGTGACGGGCTGGCCGACAACGGCGCCACCGACGCCACCGATTGGTGGGTGGATGCGGACGGGGACGGCGTAGGCGACGGCAGCGCGACCGAGAGCTGTGATGCACCGAGCGAGCAGCACGTGGGCGTGGACGGCGACTGTGATGACGCCGACGCGGAGACCTACCCAGGGGCGCCCGAGCGCTGCAACGGCTTGGACAACGACTGTGATGGGGAGGTCGACAACGGCCTGATCGAGTCCTGGTACGCCGACGCCGACGCCGATGACTACGGGGACCCAGCGGCTGCCATTGACAGCTGCGATCCCGGCGAGGGCTACGTGGCGGATGACACGGACTGTGATGACGCCGACCCCACCAGCTTCCCAGGCGGCACCGAGGTCTGTGATGGCGCCGACAACAACTGTGAGGGCACCATCGACGAAGGGGTGACCACCACCTTCTACACCGACGCCGACGCCGACGGATTCGGCGACGCCTCCCTGGCCTTGGAGGCCTGTGAGCTGCCCGAGGGCGCCTCTGAGAACAGCGAGGACTGCAACGACTCCGAGACAGCCATCAATCCAGCGGCCGAGGAGATCTGCGATGAGATCGACAACAACTGCGATGGCGCCATCGACGAGGACACTGCGGCGGACGCGGCCACCTGGTACAGCGACCTGGACTCCGATGGCTACGGGGATGTGAGCACCGGCGTGGCCTCCTGCACCCAGCCCAGCGGCCTGATCTCCGATGCCACCGACTGCGATGACACAGAGGCGGCCATCAACCCTGGTGCCGACGAGATCTGCGATCTGGTCGACAACAACTGCGATGGCAGCATCGATGAGTCCACCGCCATCGACGCCAGCACCTGGTACGCCGACTCCGACTCCGACGGCTACGGCGATGCCAGCAGCAGCAGCCAAGCCTGCACCCAGCCCACTGGCAGCGTGAGCGACAACACGGACTGCGATGACACCGCCGCCGCCGTGAACACCGCCGCGACCGAGATCTGCGACACCATCGACAACAACTGCGATGGCAGCGTGGACGAGGACACCGCATCGGACGCCCTGACCTGGTACGCCGACGCCGACTCCGATGGCTACGGAGATGCCAGCAGCAGCTCTCAAGCCTGCACTCAGCCCAGCGGCTCGGTCTCGGACGCCACCGACTGTGATGACGGAGACAGCAGCAGCAACCCTGGCGCCACCGAGGTCTGTGACGGCAACGACAACGACTGTGATGGCACCGATGACAACGGTCTCTTGGGTACCGGCGCCTCTTGTCCGGCAGACGACTGCGTGGAGATCCTGGCCGACAACAGCGCCAACGTCGACGGCAGCTACAGCCTAGACGACGGCAGCGGCAACATCTACGATGCCTACTGCGAGATGGACAACGACGGCGGCGGCTGGACCTTGGTGGGCAGCACGGTCAACGACTACCTGGTCAGCGGCACCCACAGCCGCGCCTGGAACAGCTACGCGGTGTGGACCGACACCACGACCTTTGGCTCGATCTCCAACCGCCAGACCACCGACTACAAGGGCGAGGCCTACAACTTCGTGACCGGCGACGATGTGATGATCGTCACCGACGAGTACGCCTTCGCCTTCTACAACATCGCCGGCACGGTGGACTTCGCGAGCATGGTCGCGGCCAACTACGACAGCACCACCTGCAACAGCAGCACCTTCATGGCCAGCGGCGCCGACTGGCAAGACGGCAGCCTGAGCACCAACCAAGCCCTGGCGACCAGCTTCATCGTGCGGCCCCTGGACAGCAACGCGGCCTGCTTCCCGACCACCAACGAGAACGCCATCCTGGGCATGCAGATGGCCAGCTGTTGCTGGACCCCTGGCATGGGCAACACCCCCTCCGGCCAGGCCACTTGGTCCGCCTACGACTTGAGCCTGCTGACCTTGACCGCGATGACCCCCGAGACCTGCACCGCCGGGAACTACCCCTGCAATGACGCCGGCTACTACTTCAACACCAGCGGCTGGTCCTACTCCACCAGCAACAAGGTGATCTGGGGTGAGATCTACGTTCGCTGAGCTCGGCTCGAGCGCGGTGTAGACTCTTTTCATGCTCATTCTTGTCGGCGCCAACGGACGCACCGGTCTCTCCATTCTGCGGGAGGCCGAGGCCCGCGGTGTGCCCGTACGGCCCGTGGTGCGGGATGACCGGGACATCGACAACATCCGCGGCATGAGCGATGTGCAGAAGCTCTGCTACGCCGACCCCATGGTGCCCCAGGCCCTGGCGGCCGTGATGGAGGGGGCCACAACGGTGATCTCCTGCATCGATCCGCGCAACAGCGGTCCCGGGGCGCCGCTCTACGACGGCATGGCGGCCGAGAACGTGGTCAACGCAGCTCGGGACGCCGGCGCAACGACGATCCTGCACCTCTCGATGATGGGCGCCTATCGCTGGTCCTACGCCAGCCTGAACCGCAAGGCCTTCTACTTGGAGGGCGGGGTGCGCAACTGCAACGCGCCCTGGACCATCCTGCGCTTCTCCTGCTTTGACGATGAGATCATCGAGGCCCATGTGCGGCCCCCGGACAACAAGCGCCCGGCCCCTTTCAAGGAGAGCTCCCGCTACAGCCCCATCACCCGACGAGAGGCGGCCAAGGCGGTCTTGGATCTGGTGGACCGCATCGAGCACCCCGGCCGCGCTCTGGCCATGGGGGGGCCTGAGGTCTGGACCGGACCGGAGCTGGAGAACCTGGTCGCGCCCTTTCGGCGCGGCGCGGGTGGAAAGACGGCCTACAAGCCCCTACCCCCCGGCGATGTCTCCGTTGCGCCCGAGACCACCCGTGCCACCTTGGGGCACCTTCCGCGGGGGCGACTGGATCAAGTCTTGGCCGAGCTGGACCAGCCGGCTGAGGATCCCGACCCGGCCGGCGTCTACCCAAGCGGTACGCCGGCTCCCCACCCGGCCGATGCCGGCGGCGCACCCCGTGCCCTCTCCGAGTGCGATGGCGATCTGCGCTTTGCCGTACACCGTCGCCTGATTCAGGACGCCCAAGCACGCGGCCTGGACACCCAAGGCGCCACACTGGACTTCACCGCCGCCAGACCCGGAACCCGTTGGGTGCAGGTGCACGCAGGCCGCGTGGCAGAGATGGCGGGGGTCTCTCTGATCGCAGAGGACGGCTCGGTGCTGCTCAATGGGCCCGTCGAGGTGCTGCGCGATGCCCTGGCCGACATCTTTTACTGCTGGTTCAAGCTTGAGGACAGCATTCCGCAGTGGGTGTGGCAGGACCTGGATCTGGGCGTGCAGCGGCGGCTGGCGGATGACGGGGTGTTTGGGAGCCAGGTGCCCTGAAGGACCCGCTCAGGTGCTGGCCAAGCCCAGCTCAATGAGCCAGAGGTAAAACGCCACCCGCGGAAAGCGCAGCAGGCTCACCAGCACAAAGCGGCCAAAGGGCATGCGCAGCGCTCCGGCCGCCCAAGCGCAGACGCTGTATGGAATGGGCGAGACGGCCCCGAGAGCCACAGCCGAGGCGCCGTGGCGCTTGACCAGCAGGAAAGCGTTGGACCCTCGGCCCGCCATGAAGGCCTTGAAGCGGGGCGTGTGACCCAGGGCACGGCCCAAGCCGTAGCCAGCCATGCCGCCGGTCACGCTGCCAGCGCTGGCGACGCTGACCACCGTCCAGAAGGGCACCCCGCCGATGAGAGAGAAGCCCGTACAGACCTCGTGGGCGCCAGGAATGGGCACCGCGTCTGGCACGAAGAAGCAGCCAAAGAGCCCCGGCAGACCCAGCTCAGCGACAAACCAGGTCGCTATCTCCTGAATCTGTGGACCGAAGAGCCAGCCGGTCAGGCCGAGCACGGCCATCAGGATCAGCACACCGATGACCATGCGGCCAATGAGCTGACCGACGCGCAGCGGGGGGGCTTGGGGCTCGGTGTCCACGGCAGGCAGGGTACTCCGCTCAGGGAATCCTCGCAGGAGGCTGGGGGTTGGGACTCCCGAATTCCGGCTCCAGCTCGTGCTAAGGTGCCGCCCCACCGCTTGGAGATCTCATGAAGAAAGCCATTCTGCTGACCGCGCTCGCCCTGGTTCCTACCCTGGCCTTCGCTGGTGCCAGCGTCAGCGCCATGAAGAAGCCCTCCCGCGGCGAAGGCGCCAACCAGTTTGGCGGCCCCGCGGCCATCGACGGAAAGATGGAGACCGCCTGGATGGTCCCCGGTGACAGCCCCAATTTGGGCGAGTCGATCAAGCTGGAGATCCCCAGCGGCAAGCTGGACAAGATCTCGATCGTGAACGGCTGGGCCCGGGACGCCGACACCTTCGCTGACCACCCCCGCATCAAGCGCATGAAGGTGGAGTTCATCTGCTGCACCGACAGCATGGGCGATGTGAACACCAGCTTCACCACCCACATCGATCTCGAAGACAAGATGGAGATGCAGACCATCGACATCGAGAACGCGGCCGTGGGCAACGACATGTTCGGCGGCTGGATCAAGCTGAGCATCGTGGAGCTCTACGAGGGCAAGGACTTCCCCAACGTGGGCATCTCCGAGCTGCTCATCCACATGGAAGAGTTCGACGCGGCCGTCACCATCGAGGGCTCCTCGGACGAGGATCCTGAGCACATCACGATGGACATGCAGGACGACTCCCCCAAGACCTACTTTGCGACCCCTTCGGAAGGCGCATTCGTGGAGTTCGGCAACGAGGCCGGCTTGGGCCTGAGCAGCGTGCACATCGTGCACGGACCCAAGACCCATGACCGGGTCAAGAAGGTCAAGATGACCGCGAACAACCGCAGCGTTGTGGTGGACGTGGCAGACGCAAAGGGCGGCCAGATGGTCATGATCCCTTCGGTCATGGGCTACACCGGCTCCGCCTGGGGCTCGGTGAAGATGGAAGTGCTGGAGGTCTACGAAGGCACCAGCGCCAAGGGCACCTTGGCCATCGCCGAGTTTGACGCCAAGGCGACGAACAACCCAGGCTTCTGAGCGGGTCCCGCTCTGAGCAGGCTAAGTGGACACCATGATCTTGCTCTGGATGTCCACCGCTCTCGCCTTGCCTGTTGGTCCAGGCGAGAAATACGAGACCATCTTGGAGGCTCTGGCCCAGGAGCCCGATGGCCCTCTGAGCCTGGAGCTCACTCCGGGCTACACCTCGGCCGACGAGGGCCCATTTGGGTCGGAGATCGGCATCGTGATCGACCGCGATCTGGTGCTGTCCTCCGACCTGGAAGGGGACACGCGCAAGGCGCCGCCCATGTTGGTGAAGGGCTGCACGGTGACGCTCAAGGACATCGAGCTCGTCAAGGTCGCCAACTTCGCCTACTTGGACAGCGCCAACGCCTCCTTCAGCAACAGCTCCTACAGCGCTCGGCTGCTGATCGAAGAAGGCACGCTGACGGCCACCAACCTGGTGATTCAGGGGGCGGGAGGCAGCAATCGAAACGCCATCTCGGCCTTTGACAGCACGGTGTGGATCGACGGCGCCCAGATCCTTGCTGGCGACTACTCCCCGGGCTCCCGCACCGATGCGGAGTACGCGGTGAGCCTGAGCCACACCGCAGGCGGCGGCGGCAGCCTGACCTTGATCAACACCACCATCGAAAATGCCAGGGGTGGCGGCATCTACGTCGATGCTCGGAGCGTGTTCCAAGAGCTGAAGCTCGACCAAGTCTCGATCACCAACACCTTGACCGAGTCGCCGGGCTCAGCCCTGCGCACCGCGGGACAGAGCACGGTGACGAGCGCCGGTCTGAGCATCCTGAGCGCTGGCAACACCGCCGTCTATCTGGCCGAAGGGGCGCACAGCCTGCGCGGCGGCAGCATCATGGAGTGTGAGGGCGGGGACGGCGGCGCATTCTACCTGGCCGGCGGGAGCGAGCTCTTCGTGGACGCCATGACCATCGATGACTGCTTGGCCAACACCGGTGGCTTGGCGTACATGCCAGAGCTGGCGCGCATCGAGCTGCTCAACGTGCGCGCGGTGAACGTCTCTGCGACCAAGGCAGCAGGGATCTACGCCAAAGAGAGCCAAGTGGAGATCCGGGGAGGGAGCTACTGCGGCTTCGATTCGCGCACCGGTGGCGCCTTCCAGACCGACCGGGAGTTGGACATCTCCGGAGCCACCTTCCAGCTCATCGACGGCGGGGTGCAGTCCACCAGCGGTGGGACCCTGCGCTTTGTGAACAACACCTTCGTGGACTTGGGCCCAATCCTCGATGGCATCCCGGGCAGCTTGGAGTTCACCAACAACGCTCTGGTGCAGGTCAGCCCTTTCAGCCTGGGTGTTGAGATCCAAGACGACCCGCTGCGCTACACCTTTGTTGACCCCGTCAGCAACGACGGTTTGGGCGAGACTCTTCCTGGACTGGGGGCCGTCTTCGCCGACCACGCGCTCTTTGTGAGCAGCTTTGATCCCGACCAGTGTGGCACCGAGCCCGCACCTGCACCTGGCTCACCCTTGATCAACGCTGGGGACCCTGGGCTCTTCGATGCCGATGGCACTGTGAGCGACATCGGAGCGCTGCCAGGGCCTCCCGAGAACGTGGACCCCGATCCCGAGCCTGAGCCCCTTCCAGAGGCCGCTGATCTCCGACTCTCAGGCGGCTGCGGAGGGGGATTCCAAGGCGCCTTCATGCTGCTTCCTTTGCTGGGATTGGGCCGCAGACGTGGTGAGCGGCCAGCCTGACCTCTTTCGCGCAGCTTGCGAAAGACTTCCGTTGGGGGGCACGGTCGGCGCGCGCGGATCTATGCTGCATGCATGATCCTGCTCCTCTCTTCCCTCGCCTCCGGTGCCACTACCTTCACCATCGGAACGAACCAGGACTACCCCTCGGTCTCTGCGGCCCTGGTGGCGGAGGGATCAACTGCATCACAGCCCATAGAGTTCTTGCTGTACCCGGACTACAACGAGTCCTACGAGATCAGCACCAACGGCTACCCAATGGGCCTGGCCTTTAGCGTCGACGTCATCATACGGTCCTCGGACCCTGGGGAGTCCCGGGTCTTTCGAGAGGTACACGCGTACAACGGGGCGAACGTCACTCTGGTGGACTTGGAGATCACCCCCGTAGCCGCGAGCTACACCGACCCCATGGAACGCGGGAGTGGGGGCACAATCCACCATGCGGCGATGCTGGCGACGGAGGATTCCAGTCTCACGGCCGAGCGCGTCTCTGTGACCGGACTGGCCAGTAGGGGCTTGGCCTGGGCAAGCGACTCCGACCTGACGCTCATCGACTGCTCCTTCGTGGGAAACACACCGGAGACTGGAAACACAAACCCCTACGAGTTCAAGAACTACGCCGTCGCCCTGCGCTCCGCTGAGTCTGGTCACACACTGACGCTCGTGGACACCGAAATTGACAACGCAAGCGGGCCGGCCATCGCCGTCTACAGCGACTCCGGCAGCCAGAGCCTCAACATCACTGGCGGTCGCATCGCGAACGTGGGTGGAGAGAGCGCAGGTTCGGCCGCGCTGACCTTTGGCGAGGTCGACACGACTGTGAGCGGCCTGTCCATCGAGAACGCCGGAAACACCGCGGTTCAACTCGGCGCAGGACAACACGACTGGCGCATGCTGGACATCGTCGAGGGCAAGGGCGCACAAGGGGGCGCCTTCCACCTGGCCGACGGCGGAAACCTGGCGCTGAACGAGGTGGTCTGCAAGGAGTGCTACGGCGAGCAAGGCGGAGGACTGGTCTACGCACGTGGCGGGACGAGCGTGAAAGTCGCCGACTTGCACATGATCGGCGGTGGTGGACGGGAAGGAGGTGCGCTCTACGCCGAAGGGGTCGCCCTCTCGGTAGAGAACGGCCGATTCTGTGGGGTAGCGAACGACAATGGGCCGCTGATCTCTACCTCCTCTCAGATCTACGTCATCAACACCGTCTTTCGCAACCTGCCCGTCAACGCCCCCCTCTTTGGCGGTCAAGGCGGTGACTTGAGCTTGGTCAACAACACCTTTGTGGACAACGCGGGCCCCATCTTTGGCGGCGTTTTCACGGGCGTCGAGTTCATCAACAATGCGGTAGTCGCAGGAACAACCCTGAACGCAGGGGAAGCCCCCATCGACCTGACCTTCTCCTACAACCTGTTCTACGACAACGTCGAGGCCGACTTTGGCCTGGGCATTCAGGCTGGCGAAGGCAACCAAATTAACGTGGAACCCGGATTTGATCCTGCGTTCTTGGCCGACCCTACCAACTGTGAGATCGACCCCGTCCCGGACACCGGCAGCGCCTTGATCGATGCAGGTGATCCAAACATCGCCGACAAAGATGGCACAATCTCGGACATTGGCGCCTTTGGCGGACCTGGCGCCGAGGACTTCGAGCTTGGATGGAACCCCGCAGACCCCTCAGAGCTAACCCTGATGGGAGGGTGCTCTGGCGGCGGCGGCTTGGCCGGCTTTCTCTTGGCGCTTCCTCTGCTTGGCCTGAACCGGAAGCGCAGAGAGTGGGCCAAGCAAGAACAAGGGTAGAGTACCGCCATGTTTTTGATCTGGGCATATTCCGTTTCTGCAGCCACCTTCGGGATCGGACCGGATGGGGACTACTCCTCCATCGGCGAAGCCATCGCGGACAACGTCGGCGAGAACCCCTTGGTTCTCGAGCTGGAAGAGGGCTACGCCCCGGGCATTGAAGACTTCGGAGGGGGCGTCGAGATCGGCATGGACCTCACCTTGCGCAGCGACGTGTCCTCTGTCATTCGAGGTGCACCAGGACTGCGGGTTGTCCAGGGTGCAAGCGTCACATTGAAGGACCTGAGCTTCAGCGGTGTCCCCACCAAAGTCTCGAACTACGAGATCGGCAGCACCGACATCGACGGTCCTTTTTGCGCCTTGCAGGTCCTGGAGAACAGCACGCTGACCGGTACCGGCCTTGAGATCTCTCCGGAGCTCTACGACATCAACCAGGGCGGCATCTGTGTGGTGGACAGCTCCCTGACGCTCAACCAGAGCAGCGTCTCGGTCAACTACGTGGGCACCCCAGAACTCTGGGGGACCAACGCCTGGGCCATCAACCTGGTGGAGACCAGCAAAGGCTTCATGGGCGGCGTGGTCCTCAACGATGTCGCACTGGGCGTCGGACCACAGGGCGAGGGCGGCGGGGTCTTTGTCTATGGCGCCGTGAACCGGCAACTGCTGCAGATCACCGGAGGCAGCTTAGAGGGCTTCAAGAGCGCCGGAGATCTAGGCTCGGCGGTGCGTACCGAGGGCTTGGTGGACACCATCGTGAACGGCACGACCTTGAGCACCATCCGCGACACCGCGGTGTACTTGAGCGGTCCCAGCCACAGCTGGACCAACGTGACCATGGTGGACATCTTTGGGAGCAAGGGGGGCGCCTACTTTCTGCAAGACGGGCCACTGCTCATCGACGGCGGAACCTACACCAACGTCAACGCCAGCACCTTTGGTGGGCTGGTCAACGCGGGCTTCAGCGCCGAGTCCATCACCCTGGATGGGGTGCGCATCAACGGTGTCTACGCCAGCGCCCACGGCAGCTTGGTCAACGCGGTCTTGTCCCCAGTGACCATCCGCCGCACCCGGGTCTGCAGCTTCTGGTCCAGCATCACCGGACACATCCTCACCGACGGTGACGTGACGGTCACCAACAGCGTGTTCCGTGCGGAGCAAGGACTACAGGCGCTCAGCATCGGTGATGGCCTGCACACCTACACCAACAACACCTTCATCGACGTGCCGGTGCTGGTTGGCGGCGGAGACGGCTACGAGCCGCTCAAGATCACCCTGGTCAACAACGCCATCGTGCGCGGCGACGGCATCGCCGGCTACAAACCCTTCTCCGAGCAGGTCAACTACAACCTCTTTGAGGAGCTGGGGGCCAATGGCGGGGGCTATCTGGAGCCTTTTGACAGCACAAACCTGCAGGAGCCCGCCAACTTCTACAGCGGCTTTAAGCTCTCCAACTGCGACACCGATCCCTACCCGGCGCCCGGCTCCCCGCTGATCGACGCCGGAGACCCCAGCATTCGAGATGGCATCTTCGGGGCCTCTCGCTCAGACATCGGGGCCTTCGGTGGCCCCGGAAAAGAGGACTGGGAGAGCGAAGTGGACGGCATCGACGAGCCAGACACCGGAGACACTGGCGATACGGGCGATACCGGGGACACGGCCGATACCGGGGAGACCGGCGATACCGGAGAGACCGGCGATACGGGCCCCCAGGACAGCGGTGTGCCCGAGCGGCCGCTGCTGCTCTCCGGCGGATGCGGCGCAGGGGCCTCGTTTGCGGGCGCGCTGCTCTTGTTGCCTCTGTTGGGACTGGGCCGCAGGCGGCGTGACGGCCGCCGACAGAGCAGGGATTAGAGTCCCAAGAGCTGATCCACGCTCTCTTGATCCGCCCCTGGAAACTCGTGCTGGGCCAGCTCCTCCGGCAGCACCCACTTGACCGCGTGGCAATTGAGCGCCTGAGGCTCTTGGTCCGCGCTCAGAGTGCAGCTGTAGACCACCAGACGCAGGGTGTAGCCGCTGTAGGGATGCAGCACCTCCATGCTCTTGACCGGGTCCCGCACGCGCACGCCGATGCGGTGCTCCAGCTCACGGGTCAGACACTCCACCTTGGTCTCTCCCTCCTCCAGCTTGCCACCGGGAAACTCCCAGAGGAGTGGCAGAACGGCGCTCGGCCGACGCTGGGTGATCAGGAAGCGCCCGTCTCTTTCGATCTGGGCGGCTACGACGCAGAGTGGAGGGGTCTCAGACATGGCGCGGCATGTATCACACAAACCACGCCTTGCGCCGCACCTCCTCGGGTAGATCGGCAAAGTCAAAGTTGGCGATCTGGCGCCGCACGTTCAAATCCATGCCCAAAGCTGGGATCTCCGGGGTGTTGATCGCGTTGCCCTCGAGCACTCTTGCGCCCATGGCCTTGGCGAACTGAAGCCCCTTGGGACCGACCGCCAGCCGGTTGTAGGCCACGTGTCCGACCTCATCGATCAGGATCTCGATGAGCCGCCGCTCCATGCTCTCCCGAATCTTGGGGTCGTTGGGGAAGAGGGTGGAGAGCCGCTGTAGCAGCCAGTTGAAGGTGTAGACCCCAGAGATCTCCGCGGCCAGAAGCACCGGATGGAAGAGGCTGGGAGGGAACTTGGCCAAGCAGAAGATCAGCACCCGAAGGGGCATGGGGGGAGACCAAGCGCCCGTGACCTGAAGTCCCTCAAAGTGCTGCGCGGCGCCCACCAGGATTTGGGTGTGGAAGGTCTCTTCCTTGGCCAAGATGCGCTCGACCCGAAAGATGGGCTCCGGCCGACTCATGAGATGGGCCCGCGCCTTCGAGGTCACCTCGACGCCATAGGCCTCTCCAGCGTTCACTTTGGCGAAAGCCAGCAAGGCCAGCTCGTCCTGGCTGATGTCCGCCGATGGAGAGTACTTGGCGTAGAGCCGGTTGAAGCGCTCACCGTCGACCTTGCCGCTGTAGTGCCCCTCCCACTGGGCCATGTCCTCCATCGCGGCTTCTCGAAGGTGAAAGGAGTCCTCACCCTCCACCCCGCCGTTCCGGCGGTCCAGAAAGCCCAGGTAGTCCAAGAACAAATCATCGGCGCGCTCCCGCTCCGGAACGGAGGCGTAGAGGCTCTTTGCGCTCCGAATCACGGGTGGGGACATCACGGCGGGGGACATGGGAACTCCTAGAGGGGTATTGACAGGGTTCACCCAATGTTGAACGATCGGAAGCCCCAAAGATGCACATGATTCGTGCACAAATCGCCCTACTGGACACAATGGACGTACTACCTGAGCTGAGCCTGTTCCTAGAGCTGGCCGAAGCGGGCTCCTTCACCGAGGTCTCCCGACGCCTTGGGATCCCCCGCGCCACCCTGAGCAGGCGCCTGACACGCTACGAGCGCTCCCTGGGAACGCCCCTCTTCGAGCGCAGCACCCGGGCTCTCCGACTGACGGAAGCTGGGCGACTGCTGCAGACCCGTGGTGCCCCCCTGCTGGCCCAAGCAAAGCGCCTGGGCGAGGACGTACAACAGGTCGACGAGGTGCCTCGAGGCACCTTGGTCATCGCCACGCAAACCGGCCTGGGCCGTGAGTTCGCAGCAGGCTTCGTCTCCACTCTGCGCAGCCACTGCCCTGCCGTCGCCCTGCGCCTGGTCAGCAGCCCCAAGCCGCTGCAGGAGAGCATCGAGGTGGCCGACGTGATCCTCAGTGAGGGTCCACTGGGGGAGCTGGACTGGATCGCGGTGGGCTTGGGCCCATCGGACCGCATCGCGGTGGCCTCGCCGGCGTACCTCCAGCAACAAGGACGCCCGGAGCGTCTGGAGGACCTGGCAGAGCACGCGCTGCTCACCGTGGCCAGCGATCCCCACCACGCCCAGCACTGGCCCTGCAGAGACGGGAGTGAGATTGCCGTCAACCCCGTGCTGACATCGGACGACCTGCACACCTTGGCGGAGTGCGCTGTCGGCGGCCTGGGCATTGCCCTTCTGCCCATGACCGCTGTGGCAGTGCCTCTGGCCAAGGGCGAACTCACGGTGGTGCTATCAGAGAGCCTCGGACGAAAATCACGCTTTTATGTGCTTTATCCTTCAATTCGCCGAAACTCTCCTAAGATCAAGGCCTTCCTGACCGCGCTGGAATCCTTCATCCAGAGCGCCGGCGAGGCCATGCTCTCCTCCCATGGCCGACACAGCGAGGGGTGGCACCGGCCCTAAGCCTCAAGTTCGGTGCCGAGGGGCGCGCGGGATATCCTCCGCTCAGGAGAAAAAACCCATGTCCTTGCTGCTGTTGCTCTCTGGCTGTGCTGTGACCTCGTTGATGACCCAAGGCCGCTCCCTGCCGACGGTAGAGGGAGAGGTGTCCGCCCCCGGACTGGGCGGCGAGGTGAGCGTGATGCGCGATGCCAAGGGTATCCCTCACATCCGCGCCGCCAGCGAGGCCGACCTGAGCTACAGCGTGGGATTTGTACACGCCCAGGACCGCCAGTGGCAGATGGATATGGTTCGCCGCATGGCCTACGGCCGCATGTCGGAGATCCTCGGGCCCGACTTTGCAGAGTTCGATGCCTTCATGCAGAGCCTGCAGCTCCAGGAGCGCGCCAAGGCCAGCCTGAAGGCGATGGACCCGGACACGCGCTTCCAGCTGGCCGCCTACGCCCAAGGCGTGAACGCGGGCGCGGAGACCTCGAAGGCGCCACCGATCGAGTACCGACTGCTGGAGACGGACCCCCAGTGGGCGCCCTGGACACCCATTGACTCCATGGCCATGACCTTCCTCCAGTCCCTGGGCCTGAGCTCCGGACAGTGGCAGGAGCTGGCCGCCTTCGAGCTGCGGGACAAGCTGGAGCGCGACGACGTGGACGCCCTGTTCCGGCGCCTGGAGAGCACCCCCCGCACCGACCCCTACTGGAATCAGCTCAAGGACATGGAGACCGGTGGATACACCACCGAGTTCCAGGGTTTCATGGACATCATGGGTCCAAAGGGCGCCGATGGAGAGGCCAGCAACGCCTGGGTTGTGGGACCCGAGCGCTCCAAGGGCGAGGCCCCCATCCTCGCCAACGACCCCCACCTGCCCGTGCGTGTCCCCAACAGCTGGTACGTCTACGAGGGCCAGGGCGGTGGTGTTCACGTGGCGGGCGCGAGCATGCCCGGGCTTCCCTGGGTCGTCAGCGGGCACAACGACACCCTGGCCTGGGGCATGACGAACCTGATGGGCGACTACGTGGACTACGTGGTGCTCGAGCGGGACGGCGAGGATGGCTACATTCTCAAGGGCGAGAAGAAGAAGCTTCAGGTCCGGGAGCAGACGGTGGCGCTGCCCGAAGGGCTCAGCGAGTCCCACACGACGCAGTGGACCGAGGTCGGACCGGTGGTCACAGAGCTGAGCGGCACCCACATCCTGGCCCTGCGCTGGACCGCCTTGGAGCAGCCCGATGGCAGCCCCGACTTCTTGCGCGCCATCAACACCTCCCCTGACATTGAGACCCTCAATGCCCTGGAGTTGAAGCAGCCGATCACCGCCTTGAACATGGTCTTTGGCGACAGCGAAGGGAACATCGCCTACCGGGCTGTGGGACAGCTCCCCACCCGCGAGGCCCACACAGGCCGCATCCCCTACCCAGGCTCCTCGGAGTACCACGGCTGGACCGGCCTGGTGGAGAAGCACCCCCAGGTGCTCAACCCCAAGAGCCAGATGCTGGTGAGTGCCAACGCACGCCCTCCCGAGCTCGAGGACTACGACTCGCCGGAAACCCTGGGCACCGCCTACATGCAGCCGTGGCGAGAGGACCGCATCGACGCGCTGCTGCGGGCCACCAACAAGCACAGCCTGGCGACCATCGCCGACGTGCAGATGGACACTCTGGACACCCACGCTCAGGCCACACTGGGCCCCCTGCTCGAAGGTTTGGAGCCAAAGTCCGCCGGCGCACAGTGGGTGCAGCAAGCTCTAGAGGGCTGGGACTTTGAGACCCCGGAGCGCAGCATCGCACCCCTGGTCTACGCCGAGCTCCAGAAGCAGCTGGTCATCTTGGCCCTGGAAGAGAAGGGCTTCAACGCCGATCAGATCGACCTGGTCCTGCGTCTGTCCTCCCCGGGCCGCAGCCTCTTGGACACCCCCGGTGGGCTCGCTCAGCTCGTCGCGGACCCGGACAGCGCCACACGAACGGCCATGCTGCGGGCACACGACAACCTCAAGCTGGTCTACGGCGAGGACTCCTCGACCTGGAGCTGGGGTGCGGCCCACAAGGTGCGCTTCGTGCATCCCTTCGGCGTCAAGGTTCTGGACGCAGGCGAGCTGGACTACGGCGGATCTTGCAACACGGTCAACGTGGGCGTCTTCAACTGGGCCCGCAGCTACGAGACCACCTGGATCCCCAGCATCCGCGTGATCACACCCCTGAACGACCCCAGCCAGGCCACGGTGGTGATGCCCCCAGGTCAGTCCGGACACCCAGGCTCTCGCAACTACCAGGATCAGCTTCGAACCTGGAAGACCGGTGGCAGCGTGCCCCTCTGGTACGCCGATGCCGACGTGGAGCGCGCCGCGGAGTTTACGCTGGTTCTGAAGCCATAGCAGACTCGGCGGAGCCGTAGCGGCGAAGGGCGTCGGCCAGGTCCTCTTGCTGCACGGGCTTGCTCAAGAAGTCCGTGGCGCCGCAGGCCAAAGCTGCCGCCCGGTCCTCGGCGAAGGCGTTGGCAGTCAGGACGACCACCGGCAGCTTGGCCAGCTCGGGAATGGCCCGAATGGCCCGTGTCGCCGTGAGCCCGTCCATCACGGGCATCTGCAAGTCCATGAGCACCAAGTCGAAGGCCTGCTGGGCCAAGGCGTCCAGCGCCATCTTGCCGTGCTCGGCCACCCGAACTTGAGCGCCCAGACGCTGGAGCATGGTGCTGGCGATCATGCGGTTGACCGGGTTGTCTTCGACCAGGAGCACGCGCAGGTTCTCGGGGATCGCTTGGATGACGACTTGCTCGGGCACCTGGACCACGGGCGCCGGCAGCTCCAACACGAAACGACAGCCCACGTCCGAAGGGAGCAACTCCAAGCTGCCCCCCATCGCCAAGCTCAGGCCACGGGAGATGGCCAAACCGAGCCCGGAGCCACCGTGGCTTCGAGACAGGCCCTCTTCCACCTGCCTGAAGGGCTCGAAGATGCGGGCCCGGTCTTGGGGAGGGATGCCTGGCCCGGTGTCATCGACCATCACCCGCAAGCGCCCATCCGCAGCGGAGAGGGCCAGACGAACGTGTCCCTGGCGGGTGAACTTCATGGCATTGCCCACCAAGTTCAGCAGAATCTGACGCACCCGGTCCGGGTCCATCTCCACACGACTTGGAACGTGCCCTTCCAGCTCCACAAAGAGGTGCAGCCCCTTGTCTTGTGCTTGGGCTCTAAAGACCGCGACCACCTGCTCGGCCAGCGCGACCGGGCCACAGGGAACGGCCATGACCTGCAGCTCACCGGCCTCGACCCGAGAGAAGTCTAGTACATCCCCGATCTGGCCAACGAGGGCCACGCCAGACTGTTGGATGGTGTCCAGCAGCACCTCTCGCTCCTCCCCCTTTGCCTCCCTCAGGAGCTGAGCGGCGCCGATCACGGCGTTGAGCGGGGTGCGGATCTCATGGCTCATTGCGGCCAGGAAGGCTGACTTGGACTGGCTGGCGGCCTCGGCGGCGGAGCGGGCAAGCCGCGCCTCGTTCAGAGCGCTCTCAGCCTCCTCCCTCGCTTTCTCGGCGGCGAGCTGAGAGCTCAATGCCAAGGCATTGCGGCGCTCTTCCTGCTGGGCAAATCCCCAACTGACCCCCAGGACCCCCAAAGAGGTGATGACCACCGTCGCATGTACCAGCAAGTCTTCGATGGGGTGCAGGTGGAGACTGGCCGGCATGGCGTCTCCCGCCAGGACCATGCCCGTGAAGCTCAGTAGTGGCACCAAGGTCCAGATCACCGCGCCGCGCATGCCCGTCAGAAAGAACGCCAAGGCCGTCAACGCAGGGAGCGCGAAGGGCGCCAAGCCCTGGTAGTCCCCGAAGAGGAAGCTCATCACGATCAAGAACGCGGCCATGCAGCCGCAGAGCAGGTGCCCTGCAAGAAGGCGCTGACCGGACGAGCGTCGAATGATGGGCGCCAGAGCGCCAATCACAACCCCGAAGAGGACGGACGCCATCCCCGCGTAGGGCTCCCCAAAGGCCCACGTCAGAAGGCCGACCAACACCGAGCAAACGGAGATGAGCGTTGCGCCCAGCCAAGCCAAACGAAGTCGGATTTCAGTGATTGCAGGACGGGAGGGGATGACTCGCTCTCCAGGATGAGAACACTGTTCGGATTTCAAGGGTCAAGCGTGAGGAGATCGCGCTTTCACTTTCAGCCCAACTCCGCTGTGTCGATAGTCCAAAAACCGAGGAGTTGGTACTCAGAATGCTGAGAATGCACGACTCAAGAGAGAAGAAAGCTGCCCTATGTCAGGCCCATCGAGGGTCAACACCAGGCCATCGGAGTTCTCTTCGATGACCACGCCATCTTGGAGTTCCAAAGCCAGGCCACTGAGTTTCTGCCCAGAGCCAGCGAGCAAAACAACACGCGCACCGCCGCCTTTCATCCAGCTCACCCGTACGCCGACTCCTTGAATCAAGCCCGCCAGGCGCGGCACCCGACGCTCCCTCTCCCATTCCAGACGTAGATCGTGCTCTTGCGCGGCCCGCACCCACCCCTCGTAGTGCGCGCGCTCCAACTCAGAGAAGACCTGCAGCGCCTGCTCCAGCCAATCCCTGAGCTTCGCCGGGTCACAGCGACCGTCCAACTCAATCCAGGGTCCATCCTCTCGGATGGGCCGAGCCGCCTTTCCCAGGAGCAGGCCGTCCCCCAAAAAACTCTCGCCTTGAAAACACACGCTGGCCACGCCGTGCACCTTCTGAACCGAGGACCCTCTGGGCAGACTCAGCCCAAGCTCCGGCATGCCCTGCTGGACCCCCACACGCACCGTGCTCAGGTGTCCGCTGCGGCCGCCGTGCTTGCGATCGAAGCTCTGCACCCGCACCAAGCGACCCGCAAAAGGGCCCTGGAGCACGTGGCGGCAGAGCAGGACTTCCGGCTCATCCACCTGGACAGTCAAGCCCAGATCCGCCCCGACCTGTGGCCACGGAGACTGCGCCATGGCGCGCAGGAAGTCATCGTGGCTCTGAGGTGCAGGCGCCATCGTGTCTCGCTTCCTGAACACCGAGACCAGGAAGATCAGGATCCCCACGCTGCAGGCGAGGAACATAGCCAGGAACAGGGACTCCACGGCAGCGCCCCTAACCCCGGCGAAGGGCCCCCCGGATGGGTTAAACATCACGCTGCACAAAAGCCCTGAACAATTGGGAGCGCGATGCGCACGGTCCTGGCGATCTACAAGCGTGAGCTGGCCAGCTACTTCAACTCGGCGCTGGCCTACATCATCGTGCCGGTGTTCCTGCTCCTGGTTGGGTTGTTCTCCCTCTATTTGAACGACCTCTTCGACGCCGGACTGGCCACTCTGCGCACGGTGTTCTTCTGGGAGGCGATGTTCTTTCTGCTGTTGATCCCAGCGGTGACCATGCGCCTGTTCGCTGAAGAGAAGCGCACCGGCTCCCTGGAGCTCCTGGTGACCCTGCCCATCAACGAGAGCCAACTGGTGTTGGGCAAGTACCTGGCCGCGCTGACCTTGATCCTGGTGGCCGTGACCCTGACCCTGTCCTACCCCTTGACCCTGGCGAGTCTGGGCGAGCTGGATTGGGGACCCGTGATGGGCGGCTACTTGGGCTTGGCCCTGATGGCGGCCGCCTACACAGCCATTGGCACGGCAGCCAGCTCTGTCACATCCAACCAGATCGTGGCGTTCTTGGTAGCGATCAGCCTGTGCCTTGTCCCCTACGTCGTGGGCTTCTTCTTGAGCGCAGTGCCCTCTGGGATCCTGCCCGTCGTGCAATACCTCAGCTTTGACTACCACTTTGGCGGGCTCTCTCGCGGCGTGATCGACACCCGCAACCTGGTCTTCTACGGCGGCGTGGTCCTGCTCTTCCTGCACATGGCGGTCTTCTCCCTTGAGCAGCGGAGGCTGGCATGAGCGAGAACGCCACCAACGCGGCCAAGCGCCGCCCCATCCTGAAGGGAAACTCCTGGCTGCAGCTGGCCTGCGTGCTCGCCGTCGTCATCTTCGGGAACCTGCTCGCCAGCCGCTGGTTCACCCGTGTGGACCTGACCCAGGACCAGATCTACACCCTCTCCCACGAGGGCAAGCAGCTCATCTCCCGCCTAGACCGCCCGCTGATCGTTCGCGTGTACTTCACCGGCGGTCTGGAGGCGCCCTACAACAACCACGAGCAGGTGGTCGTCGACAAGCTGGAGGAGTTCCGAGCCTGGAGCCGCGGCCGCATGGAGCTGGTGGTCATCGATCCCACCGACGATGAGGAGATGATGGCCGAGGCCCAGCGCCTGGGCATCTCCCCCATCCCCTACACCTTCCGCAGCGAGTCTCGAAACGAGATGCGCATGGTGTACATGGGCGCCGCCTTCCTCTACGGAGAGCGCCAGACCGTCTTGCCGGCCATCACCTCGGTCTCCACCATCGAGTACGACATCGCCCGCACCATCAAAGCCCTGATGGACTTTGGCCAGGAGCGCACCATGGGCTTCGTGGTCGGCCACGGCGAGCCCGATCTGATGAACGGAAAGGGGCCCGTGCAGCAGCTACGCGCGGCCCTGGCCGCCAACTACACGGTCGTAAACGTGGACCTGAGCAGCCCCGAGGGCATCCCCGATGCCGTCGACGCTCTGGTCATCGTCGGCCCCAAGACCACCATGGACCCTCTGGAAATGCTCTTGGTGGACCAGTTCATCATGAGCGGTCGGCCCGCAGCCTTCTTCCTGCAGAACTTCCAGTTCGATCCCCGGCCCCCCAAGCACGCCGCCAACCCGGTGCTGCACGGTCTGGAGCCCATGTTGGCCGCCTACCAGGTGGAGTTGAACCGCGACATCGTCGTAGACCGCACAAACAACGGCAAGATGCAGTTCCCGGTCCAGCAAGGCAGCTTCCGCGGCACCGTGCCCCTCAACGTGCCCTTCATCCCGACCACCACCGACCTGGCTCAGGACAGCGTGGTGGTCAAGGATCTGGACACGATGACCTTCCCCTTCGTCTCGAGCATCGATGTGCCCGAGAACCTGCCATCGGGTGTCACGGTCGAGGTCATGGCACGCTCGGAGAAGAACAGCGGCCGAATCAAGGCTCCCAAGCTCTTTAATCCCCAGGTCTACCAGCGCAGAGACCCCTCCGAGGAGACCGGCGCTTGGCCCATCATGGTCACCGTCAGCGGTCCTTTGCGCAGCGCCTATGTGGGCCGCGAGATCACCGGCGAGACCGCGCCCCGCATTGACGAGGCGGAGAACGCCCGCGTGGTGGTGGGTGGCAGCGCCGACTTTATCGCAAACAACCTGGCCTTTATGTCGAACCTCGCCGACTGGATGCTTCAGGACGAGGCCTTGATCGCCATCCGCTCCAAGTCTGTTCAGGTCCCGGTGTTGGAGGCGACCGACAAGGCCACCCGCACCAAGCTGAAGCTGATCAACCTGCTCGGTCCTGGCCTGCTCTTGCTGATCTTCGGTGGCATCCGCCAGCGCATGCGCGGACAGGGCGGTGGTCCACAGCGCGGCAACCCAAAGCCGAACAGTCCAGAGCCCACGCCGCCCAGCGAGCCAAGCACGCCCGATGAGAACAAGGACGCCGCATGAGCTGGTTGACCGACAAGTCCAAGATCCTCTTGGTGGCCGCAGCAGTGCTCGGTGGGCTGACCTTCATTCAGCCCGCAAATTTCGATCCCAACGCCGATCTGCCCTCGCTGGCGGAGGTCAAGCGTGCGGAGGTGAGCCGCATCGAGATCACGACCGGCCAGGAAGAGACGGTGGTGATGGAGGGCTCCCTCGACGGAGGCTTCCAGGTCATCGCGCCTTACCAAGCCCCCGCAGACACCATCGCTCTGCGGCCGCTGCTGGCCCTCTTCGAGCGTGGCAAGACCCGCATGGACGTGGCCGTAGATACCGGAAACCTGGCCGACTACGGCCTGGACGATGCCCAAGGCGTGCTGGTCGAGCTCTTCACCGACTCCGATGAGCCCGCCGTGAGCTTTGTGGTCGGCCAAGACCGACCCGGCGGTGCCAGCTTTGTGCGCCTGCCCGGCTCCGATGTGGTCTACCGCGGCAAGGTGGGCAGCCGTGCCCGCTACGCCCGTGCGCCCTTGGAGTGGCGGGACAAGATGGTCACGCAGGTGCCCGCTGGCCTGGTGCAAGAGATCCGCATCGAGCCCCTCGACGGAGGAAAGACCGTCTTTGAGCGTCTGCCCGAAGGGGACATCAACTCCGAGAGCAGCGCGAAGTTCGGCAACTGGAGCTCCGCCCAAGCCGAGTTCCCTGTGGACCAGAAGAGCATCGATGCCCTGGCCAAGAGCCTGACGGAGCTGCGCGCAGGTCGGGTCCTCAGCCCAGACTTTGACGGCGGCTTTGATCCACCCGCAGTGGTCGCCAAGGTCCTGATGGTCGACGGGGAGCAGATCACCCTGACCTTCGGACAGCGCACCTCAGAGGGCGGCGCCGTCTTCCTCAAGCGCAGCGACCGAGACGAGGTCTACCTGGTCTCCGGCAGCGTACGCGACCGCCTGCTTCGCCCGATCCTGGCCTACAGAAACCGCATCCTGTTCAACTTTGAGCGCCTGGATGTGCGGGACTACATCCTGCAAGACGAGCTGGGCCGGGCCGTGCTCACCCAGGACAGCAACACGAACATGTGGTCCTTCACCCAACCGGCCAACATGGACACCGATGTGCTGGCAGTGACCCAGTCGGTGAACACCCTGGGCGACCTGCGCGCAGACGCCATTGACCCTGAAATCAGCCAGGAAGATGCCGGCCTAAGCGACAACCCCAGCACCCTGACCGTGCGCATGCGGGACGCCAGCACCCAGAGCCTTCTGATCGGCAACCGTCTGGACATCAACGGCACCTCCTACACCTACGTGACCCGCCCAGAGCTGCTGCCCAACATCTACCTGCTGCGCACCGACACCCTCACGCACCTGCGCGCCGGGTTCAACCGCAGCGAGTGAGCGCGCTCCTCCTTTTGCTCTTTGTGCTGGCCTGCGCCGGCCCCAGCGCGCCTCCCACCGTCGCCTCCACCCCCAGTGGTGTTCAGGCGGAGGGGGAGGCTCTCAGCCGCATTGAGGTCTTGGACGCCCAAGGGCGGGTGCTCGGTACGCAGCGGGCAGACCCACCGGTGGACACCTTGGCCCTGTCCCTGCCCTGGCCAGACTCGGGGGACTACCAAGCACGCATCACCGATGGCCAGGGCGTTCACACACTGCCCCTGCAGGTCGACCTCTCCCCGCTGCTCTGGTGGGTAGAGGCTCCAGTCGGCCAGACCCGCCAGGCCCTCAGCGAAGGCGGCCAGCTCACCCTGGCTCTGCCAGAGGAGCCCACGGCCTCGGCCCTGATTCTGCAGGCCCAGAGCGACGGCGCCCTCCAGGTTCAGGTAGGCGCGCAAACCCACACCCGCAGTCTGCGCGCCGGAGAGCCCTGGAGTCTGCCTCTGGACCTAATCGCAGGCCAACCCCTGGAGCTGGTCGCAAGCGCCGGCGGCGAGACTCTGCGCAGCACCCTGCGGCCCCAGGTCCTCTCCAGCGAGACCATGGCCCAACAGGTGCGCATCACCGCCCTGCGCTTCCCGGCCGGCCCCAACGGCATCGCCGACCCTTCCAGACCCAGTGACCGGGTGCAGCTGCCTGCCGCCTGGTGGTCCGCCACCTTGGATCGCTTGGGTCTGGGCATTCGCGCCCGAGACCAGTGGGCCGCGTGGGCCTGGCAAGCTGTAGAGGTCGAGAACAGCGGCCCCGAAGCCGTCAACCTGGTCCTGCGCAGCCAGATCCTGAACCCCGATGGCACCCCCGCCCAAGCCTTCAAGCCCAGGCTTCGGGAGGCGGATGATGGCTCCGGCCGCGTCAGCGTGCTTCTCCGGGTCCCTGCAGGGGGCCGAGCCACCGCCGCACTGCCCCTCTTCGTCAACGAGGCCATGCTGGGCCTGGACCAAGCCCGCAGCAAGCAGTGGACCCAGCAGCTCGAGCTCATCCCCCTGGGCAGCACCCGGCCTCTACACACCGAGCTGCGCCCTCTGCACGTCTCCCGCGGCAACAGCGCCGCCAGTCTGGGACTGGTGGTCGCGCTCCTGGCCGCCCTGGGCGGTACGATCCTGCTCCTGGTGCGCGGCAAGAAGTGGCTCGCTGCGCCCACCTCCGAGCTGATGAGCATCGCCCTCTTCGGCTCCCTGAGCTTCACAGTCGGAGCCGCCGGCCGCCTGCTCACCACCGGCGTGGCCACGGTCTTGGGCCCCTTTGCCGTGTTCTTGACCGCCCTGGTCGACGACTGCCTGCGCTACAGCCTGCTGGCCACCCTGCTGACCCTGCTTCCCAAGCCGGGAACAGCCACCCTGTACCTGCTCACGGGCTGGCTGCTCTCCGGGGTCGTCTTGGGGGCATTCACCCCAACGGACCTACTCTTTGTTGGCGGCCGGGTGCTCTGGCTGGAGGGTGCGCTCTACCTCTTTGGCATCACGCGCAGCAAGGGCTGGTTGGACGCCGGCCCCACCGCCCGTTGGCTGCGTCTGGGCTTGGCGCTGGCACTGGCCAGCGTGGCCTCGAGCGCGACGGGCATGGTCCTACACGTGGTCCTGTACCGGCTGTTCTTGGCCCCCTGGTACGTGGCCGGCGTGCTCATCGGTCCTGGCTTCCTCTACGTGCTCTTGGCCTGCGCGGTCGCCCTGCCTTTCGCCGACTCCCTGCGCCGGATTCAGCGATGAAGCTAGAGATTCACGACCTGGGCTACACCTACCCTGGGGCGGATCAGCCCTCTGTGGCGGGTGCAAACCTCACCCTCTCCGCTGGGGAGATCGTGCTGCTCACGGGACCCACCGGCTGCGGCAAGTCCACCCTGCTGCGGGCAGCCGCCGGGCTTGCTGGACGGCACGGTCAAGGCACCCTGGCCGGAGAGATCCGACTCTGCGGAAGGGACCCTGCAGAGATGGCGCCCGCCGAGCGTGTGCGGCGTCTGGGTTTTGTGGCCCAGGAACCCCAAGACCAGCTTGTGGCCAGCACCGTGGGCGATGAGTTGGCCTTTGCCATGGAGTCCGCCCGCCAGGACCCCCAAGCCATCGCCGCGCGCCTGCCCGATCTGCTGGCGCAGGTGGGGCTGCAGGTAGAGCTGGAGCGGGCCACTCTGGCCTTGAGCGGGGGCCAGACCCAGCGCTTGGTGTGCGGGGCCGCCCTGGCCGCCGGGGCCGAGGTCTTGCTGCTGGACGAGCCGCTTGCCCAGCTGGATCCCCTGGGCGCACAGACGCTGATGCGGCGCCTGCGGGAGCTGGCGGATCAAGGTCTGGCGGTGTTGATGGTGGAGCACCGCCTGGCTGCGACCCTGCCCTTCGTGGATCGGGTGATCTTGATGCAGGCGGGACGGATCCACAGCGAAGGGCCCACGCATCAGAGTGGCCTGAACGCCGAGCAGGAACGCGCAGCCTTGGAGATGGGCTTGAGCGTGCCCGGACAGGCAGCCCCAGTGCCCGCTCCAAGCGCTTCGGTGGGTGCACAGGTCCTGGACCCAGGCACTCTGCAACACCGCTACTGGGGGGCCAAGCGGGACGCACTGCTGCCGACGGAGTTCCCGCTTCACGCAGGGGAGCGGGTGGCCCTGCTGGGCCCAAATGGCGCCGGCAAGAGCACCCTGCTGGGCTTGCTCACCGGACAGCTGGGACCCGAGCGTCCTGGCGTGGTGGGGGTCCCTCAGGATCCCGATCTGTGCCTGTTCTGCTCCACGGTCGCCGATGAAGTGGCCTACGGACCGGTGGACCAGCGGGTCCCGGATGCCGAGCAGCGCACCCAATCCGCGATGCAGGCGCTCTCCGTAGACGACCTGGCCTCGAGGGCGCCCCATGCCTTGAGCCGTGGCCAGCGCCTCAGAGTCGCGGTCGCGGCCGCCTTGTCCTGTGCGCCAAGGGTGCTGGTCCTCGACGAGCCCACCTCGGGCCAAGACCACGACCAGGTGGAGCACATGATGCAGGCCCTGCGTGAGGCGCTGCGGGATGGGGCCCTGGTCTTCGCCACCCACGACGTGGACTTGGCCCTGCGCCACGCCACCCGGGTGCTGCTGCTCGAAGACGGCGCCGTCATCGCCCAGGGCAGCCCAGGGGAGCTGGTCGAGAGACTGCTGGCCATGAAGGGGGGGCGCTGATGGATCCCCGCACCCGCTTGGGCCTGCTGATGTTCGCTGGAATCGCTGGACTGTGTCTGGAGAGCCCACTCTCTCTGGGCATTCTCTGCGTTCTCTGTACCGCCCCAATGCTGGCGGCCGGCATCTCCGCCATCTGGCTCCGTCGAGGTCTGGCCGCCGCAGCAGCCATCGTCTGGGGCACCTGCCTCTCCCAGGGCTTGTTCTACGCCGAGCAGCCCCGGGTGGCCCTGTTCTCCCTGGGTCCCCTGACCCTGTGGCGCGAAGGGCTGACCTACGGCCTGGCCCAGTCCCTGCGCCTGCTCGCCCTGTCGATGGCCGGTCTGTCCATGGCGGTCTCCACCCCGCCCGACCGCCTGCTCGCCGCCCTGCGCGCTCTTCGGGTGCCCAGTGGTCTGGCTCTGATGACCAGCGCGGCCCTGCGCTTTCTGCCCACGGTCGGCCAAGAGATCCTGGTCGTGCGCCGGGCCCGCGCCCACCGGGGACGCCCCGTCTGGAAGCGCACGCCCTGGGCCTGGATGATGCTGGAGATCTCCCTGCTCCGTCCCGTCGTGGCCCGCGCCTGGCGCCGCGCATTGACCCTGGCCGAGAGTCTGGATGCCCGCGGCTTTGACCCCAGCGCGGCACGCAGCATGCGGCGGCCCCTGCAGATGAAGGGCTTGGACTGGGCCGCTCTGGCCACCATTGGCAGCGCCACGGCCGCCCTGGCCACCGCGCGCATCCTGCACCTGCTCTACGTCGGCGAGGTCATCTGGTGGCCCAGCCTGCGGCCGGTCTACGCCTTTGTGCGGGCCTGGCTCTGAGGCCAGTCAGCTGGGCGCGTCCCCTTTGGAGAGCGCCTCAGCGGACTTGACCAAGTGCTCAGCAGCATCGATCCAGGTACGCCCAGCCTGGGGTGAGAACTCCGGGGCGGGCATGTACTTGGTCACCCAGCCCAGCTCGCCACCCTTGATGTAGAGCGAGCGCAGGGAGCGGCCGTCTTGTTTGATCAGAGCCGCGATGGCCTCGGGTACGGCCGGCAGGGCCAAGAAGGCGTCCATGGCCACCGGGTCCTTGGCCATCACCAGGATCTCGCCGGGCAGAGATCGCTTGTCCCACCCCTTGGAGACCGCCTGGGCCAGCTTGTTGTCGATGCCCATCCGAATGTCCAAGCCGCTCTGGCAGTCCACCTGCAGGATGAGCTGGTACTTGTAGTAGCGGGCCCGATAGCGGCGACCATCCACGACGCGCGACCACTTGAGGGAGCCGATGGACCCCGTGTGGGGCCCGAGCATGGGCGCCAGGGCGGCGTCCAAGGGGGCGGCAACCGCTTTGCGCATGCGCAAGCCAACCACCAAGGCCACGACGATAGCCACCGGTGGAAGGGACAGGAACTCCACCCAGAACACCACGGCGGCCAAGTCTTCGTGGATCAGGCCCGCGCACAACCGAGCCACCCAAGAAGCCCAACACCAAGGGAATGCCCAGAACGTAGGCGAGCAGCTTGGCGGTGTTGTTTCGGACCAGGCCTTGGCCGATCTTGTCGATCTCAGAGATGTTGTGCTCCCGTGAAAAGCCTACTCCAGTTCGCGCTCAAGGTAGGTATATCCTTCCAAACCTGCCCGATAGTTGCGCAGCAACGCGCGGCTCTCCTTCAAGCTGATCTTCTTGGCCTTGAGCGCCTTCTCACTGGCCACCCGCACCCTCTTGACCAGGCTGTCCCGGTTGTAGGCCACGTAGCCGAGCACATCGGTGACCGAGTCGCCCTCGTAGACGTGCTCAATCTCGTACTCCCCTTCTGCATCCAGGCGAACGTGGACGGAGTTGGTGTCCCCAAAGAGGTTGTGCAAGTCGCCCAGGATCTCCTGGTACGCGCCCACCAAGAACACCCCCAAGTAGTACTCCTCTTCGGGGCGCAGAGGGTGCAGCTCCAGGACCTTCTTGTCGTCGCGGCGATCGATGAAGCGGTCCAGCTTCCCGTCTGAGTCACAGGTGATGTCGGCCAGGACACCGCGGCGGGTGGGCTCCTCGTTCAGGCGGTGAATGGGCAGCACCGGGAAGAGCTGACCGATGGCCCAAGCATCAGGGGCCGACTGGAATACCGAGAAGTTGCAGTAGTAGACATCTGCCAGGGTGCGTTCCAGAGAGCGCAGCTCCTCGGGCACGTAGGGCATCTCGCGAACCATGTTCCGGACCCGGCCGCAGATCTGCCAAAAGAGCTGCTCCAGCTGGGCCCGGTTCTCCAGGTCGAGCAGACCCAGGGTGTACGCAGACCGGGCCTCGGCGCGCAGAGCCAAGGCGTCATGCCAGGCCTCTCGCAGGTTTCGGCCGTTGACGTTGTGAAGGACCTCCAGCATCTCTTCGAGCTGCTGAGGTGCGTCCTCCGGGATCTCGACGGGGACTACCTCCGTGGGGAGCTGAGAGGTCCCCAGCACGTTGAAGACCAGCGCGGCGTGATGGGCCACCAGCGCACGGCCAGTCTCGGTGACGATGTCCGGATGGGCCACCTCCGCCTTCTCGCAAGCGGCTTGGATGCCGGAGACCACGTCGTTGGCGTACTCCTGCTCGCTGTAGTTCATCGAGGAGCGGAAGTTGGTCTGGGAGCCGTCGTAGTCCACGCCCAAGCCGCCACCGACGTCGAAGAGCCCCATGGGCGCGCCCAAGCGCACCAGCTCCGTGTAGGTGCGGCCAGCTTCCTTCACCGCGTCCTTGAAGGAGCGAATGGCGGAGATCTGAGAGCCGATGTGGAAGTGCAGCAAGCGCAAGCAGTCCAAGTAGCCAGCATCGCGAAGTCGATGGACCAGACTGATGATCTCCCCTGCACGCAAGCCGAACTTGGCCTTGTCGCCGGAGCTGTCTGCCCAGTGCCCCTTGCCCACCGTGTTGAGCTTTGAGCGGAGACCCAGCATCGGACGGAGCCCGGTGCGCTTGGCGACGCTCAGAATCATGTCCAACTCTGAGAGCTTCTCAATCACAAGAACCGGCTGTCTACCCAGCTTCTGGGCCAGCATTGCCGTCTCGATGTACTCCTCATCCTTGTAGCCGTTGCAGATGATCAGCGCCTTGGGATCATCCAGCATCGCCAGGGTCACCAAGAGCTCCGGCTTTGAGCCCGCCTCCAGGCCCATGTGGTGGGGACGAAGGCAAGCAACCAGGTCTTCGACAAGCTGGGCCTGCTGGTTGACCTTGATGGGGTAGACCCCGCGGTACTTGCCGCCGTATCCGTACTCGGCGATGCTGCGGTTGAAGGCCCCGGAGATTGCGTTGACGCGCTGCTCGAGCACATCGGTGAAGCGAAGCAAGATGGGCGCTTGAATGCCGCGCTCTTCCAGCTCGGCGACCAAGGCGCTCAGGTCGATGCTGCCGCCTCCGGGACCGGCGGGGGTCGCCAGCAGGTGTCCCTCTGGGGCAGCCTCAAAGAAGCCCGCCCCCCAACCCGGGATGTTGTACAGCTCGGTGCTATCAGCAGAAGTCCAGCTGGCCATCACAGCCTCCAGATCAGGTGCGTTCAAGGCAGCCCTGAGGCGCCACGTTGGAGCCGCGGCGATTAACCTCCCCATGCCGAAGCGCACCGCGCCAATTCCCAAGCAAGGCACTTTTCTGACGTGAGCCGACCCACACTTCAATCCCGGGCTCCAGCGACCTGGCTGCTCGGCGCCCTGGCCTGTGTGGCACTTGCGGCAGCCGGCTTGGTGTTCAGTGGGCCAGCCTACTTGGGCTACCACGGAGCCGAGCTCTACGGCCACGCCTGGGTGCAGTGGTGGCATGGCGAGGCCCTACCGGCTTGGCCACAAGGAACAGAGCTGGCCCACGGCGCCAAGTCCTGGCCGGTGATCGATCCTCTGCCCACCTTTCTGGGGGCGTCTCTGGGGCGCATCCTTGGCTACGCGGCGGCCTGGAACGCGCTCGCCATGGCCTCGGTCGGAGGCGCGTTCTTGGGAGGTGCGGCGCTCGCCAAGCGCTGGAAGGGAGATCCTTGGGTTGGGGGAGCCGTCCTGGCCTTGGGCCCCGCTCTGGCCGGCTCTCTGGCCAGCGGTCTGACCGAAGACTGGGCCTTGGGCTTGCTCGCCGGCGCTCTGGCCTTGCTCAGCGGCAAAGGGAAGGAACTGGCCCTGGGCGGTGTGCTCCTGGGCTTGTGCGTGTGGTGTGGGCTGTATCTGGCGCTCATCGGTGCCGGCCTGGCGCTGCTCTTGGGCATCTGGCGCATCGTCCAGGATCGGGCCGCCTGGAAAGGACAGCTGCTCGCCGGTGGCATCGCCTCTGGAATGGCGCTTCCCGCCCTCTGGCTACAGGGCAGCCGCTTGGGCGGTGAGGGACACCGAGCAGGCAACGCCCTGAGTCAGGTGGAGCCCCTCTGGCAGCTCAACCCCTGGAAGGGCGCGGACTTGGCCAGCTTCTGGACGCCAGGTGCGCCGGAGTTGGCGGCCGACACGCTGATCCGAATGCATCCGGCCTACCTTGGTTTTGGGGTGATCCTCCTGGCGATTTGGGGAGGCAAGAGCCGCTGGTGGGTGCCCGCAATCGCTTGTGTGGTCCTGAGCACGGGCTTGGATCTGCGCTGGGCCGGCACGCCGCTCAAGCTCAGCAATCCCTTTGTGATGGCCCTCCAAGCCCTGCCTTTCACCGAGCTGCTCAACCACTACGGGCGCCTGTTGCTGGGTGCCCAGATCGCCTTGGCGGTCCTAGCAGCCCGCGGCGCAATGAAAGCACCCGTGCGATTCCGCTGGGTCCTACCCCTGCTCTTGATCTTGGAGTTGACCTGGGTCTCGCCAGCCATCTGGCCGTTGCCGATCACCTCGGCCCCCCAAGCACTGGTCTTGCAGGATCTCGCAAGCGAGGCCCCCACGGGCGAGGTGCTGACCGTTCCCGTCGCTGGACCCGGGGTTCACCTGCAGCAACCCATGTTCGAGCAACGCCTTCATGGATGGCCCGTCGCCGCTAGCCCAAACCGCCCCGGCGCCCCGGGCGCGGTGACGCAAACCCAGACGGGGCACTGGCTGGCGGGCCCAAAGGTCGACCCTCCAGCGGACCTGGATCTGGCCGAACTGAAGAAAGCGGGAGTAAAGCTGATCTTCGTCCGTCCCAGCCACATTGAGTGGGTTGAGAGAGGCCTTGGAAAGCCAGATCTGCAAGGCCAAGGTGGCGCGCTCTACAAAATCGAGTGAAAGGGGGGCCCCTCGGCCGCCGTTGTACCGGCCAAGCCCCCGGTTAACGGCGGCAAACCACCGAGAGAACGAGCAAGGAGACTTCATCATGATGAGCCTGAGCATCGCCCTTCTGGGCCTTGGCAGCACCACCGGCTGCATCGGCGGCACCAACCCCCTCGAGGGTGTTTGGGTGTTCTTCGTCGACGCTGAGTACGACCTCACCAGCACCTCAGACTGCAGCGAGAACTACAACGACGCCTCTTGCCCCGGCGGCAGCACCGGCGGCGAGAGCCCCTGGACCTACGAGTACGAGCTCGAGCAGGACAGCGACACCTTCGTGGCCCAGATCGTCGGCATCGGCGGCGGCGAGGCCATCATGTTCGTCAACGACCAGATCCTGGTCGGTGAGAAGGGCGACGGCGGAAACTGGATCTTCGTCTACGAGAACTTCCAGAACGAAGATGCCGATGCGCGCCACGAGGACGGCTACAACTTCAACGAGAAGGAAGACAGCAAGGACGTCCTGCGCTTCCGCCTGGACCGCAGCGGCGGCAGCTTCGAGGGCTCCATGGAGCTGACGAGCGAGACGACCATGACCTGGAGCGAGACCGACGTCTGGAGCGCCGACGATGTGGGCGTGTACAACTCCCAGATTCCCGCGAACAGCTACCTGACCTCGGATGAGTTCTTCGGCAACGGCCCCGAAGATGCAGACTGCTCCGGCGGCGTGTGCGAGCTGACCATCTCCGGCAAGAGCCAGGTGGTCATCCCTGTGACCGCTGAGCGCACCGACGTGAACAGCGAGGGCGACTTGGACGCACTCGAGGACGACGGCGACTTTGGTTGGAACATCAACACCGGCGGCGGCGGCACCATCGACACCGGCTGGTAGTCGAGCCGGGCTGCTCGTCAGCCCATCGCCAAGGCGGGAGCTTCTCTTCGGAGGGGCTCCCGTTTTTGCGTTGGGCCAGGCAAGCGCTCAGCTCTCATTGCGCAGCTCTGAGCCACTCGCCGCTCTTGCCACCGCGTTTCTCCAGCAAGCGCACGGGACCGATCTGAGGCGCCTTGTCGATGGCTTTGACCGTATCGTAGACGCTGAGCAGGGCCGCCATGACCGCGGTCAGTGCCTCCATCTCCACCCCGGTGACCCAGGTACAACGAACGCGGGCCCAGGCGCGAACACGCAGGTCCGGAAGCGCCTCGAGCTGCACCTTCACGCCGGTCAGCGGCACCGGGTGGCACAGCGGGATCAGATCCGGAGTGCGCTTGGCCGCGGCGATGCCAGCAAGCTGCGCGATGGCCAAGACATCGCCCTTCTTCACGCGCCCTTGGGTGATGGCGTCGAAGGCGGGCTGACCCAGCTGAATGAAGCCCTCTGCGATGGCCTCGCGATCGGAGGGCTGCTTGCCCCCTACCTCGACCATTCGGGCGTTGCCTTGGGGGTCGATGTGGGTCAGCTCAAACATGCGCTCCTCCTCCCCCACGCTGTATCCTGGGCACCATGTTTTGGACCCTACTCATCGCCTGCGGCGACCCGCCACCTCCGCCTCCGCCCCCAAGACAGGCCAGCAGCGCCCTGAGCGCGGCCCTGGAGGCGGTGCAGTCCGGCACCCCAGATGTGACCCCAAAGGAAGGGGAGCCACCCCCCATGCCCCCAGCGAGCCGGGAAGGCCCGACGGCCAAGGTCCTGGAGGAAGGCCCCTGCAAGGACGCCCATGACGCGGTCGATGCGTACATGGAGCGCATGGAGAGCGTCCAAGCCACGGTCGCCCGGGCCAGCAATCAGGCCAACGAGGCGGCGGCGGAGATGAGCCGCTGCATGTACGAGCCGGAGTGCTCCGGTGACGGACGCAAGGCCGAGTCCCTAAAAAAGGACCTTGGAGAGAAGGAAGAGAAGGCGGCCCAAGCTGCCAAGGCCCTGGGCCCGATGGAGGCCCAGCTCTTCGAGCTCAACCAGGCCAAGTCCTCTGCCTGCGCAAGCACCACGCGCCGCCCAGGTCGCTGAAGCGGTTTGACGCCGGGCCATTGCGGCTGCACATTGGCGCCATGTTCACCCTGACTTCCGCCCTCGCTCTGTCCGTGGCATGCCGCCCCGCTCCCCCCGCCAACCCGGCCTTCGACGAGGCCGCGGCCTTCGCGTTGACCAGCTTCGACGAGGTGGATCCAGTGAACCTGGCCTTCGCCGCCCGGGCCATCGAAGCTCAGGTGCTCGAGGACATCGATCTGGAGGGGGGCTTGCTGGACCGCAGCCGCACTCCCGAGGCCATGAGCGAGGAGACCGCCAGCAGCTTCCCCGCGGTACCCGAGCGCGATCCTACGCTCTGCTTGCCAGTCTCCGTCGCTCACCTGAGCGCTTGGCCCCTCGCCGATCACGTCGTGGTGCAACAGCTCGCCGACCAGCGCCCCATCGAGCCGGCGTCCAAAGACAAGTACGACCGCATCATCCTGGAGGGCGCTGACTGCTTCGCCTCCCGAGACTGCGAGCTGCTGCGCACCGAGAACCCTCTGATCAAGGACAACTCGGTGATGACCCTGGACTACACCCTCTGGAAGGACCTGCGCTGGGTGGACCTGGGCCTGCCGGATCCGGCCGATGTACCGGAAGGAGAGACCGCTGAGACCACAGGAGAGCGGTGGGCTCTGGTTGGCCGCAGCTGGATCTCGGAGTCTGCCGAGGCCACAGAAGGCGGGGCCAGCATCATGCAGTCCTACTCGGTCGAGGTCTGGCTGCCCCAGGAAGGAGAGCAGACTCTACGAATGATGGCTCTCTGGAGCGAGACCGTCTTCGAAAACGGCGATGGACCTGGAGAAGACGCGGTCGCCGGGACCACCCGCTACGGCATCCAAGGCATCTTCGATGCCGCCGACGACTGGATCGAAGAGCAGGAGTAGGCCGCAACTTCTCTCACCATTGTGACTTCCACTGACTTGTCACACCAGCTTTTGCGTTGAGATTAGGGCCAAGGCTGCCGTTACCCTTCACAGCAGCTACCCTACCCAAGAGGCACCACCGATCGACGGCATTCTGCCAACTCTGATGCTCGCCTGGGGGGTGGGAAAGTTCCTGCTCCCTGCAGCCGTACTGCTGCTCCTGCGCACGCTGCGCAGGCGGCGTCGACGCGTGCTCGAGAAGGGAAAGTTCTCAGCTACGCCGCAGGGAATCACCGACCTGCAGGAAGCCCATCGCTGGCTCGGCGGCGTGCTCCTGGCCCTGGGAAGAACGCCCCCACGGCTCTTTCGCCGCACGCCCCTGCCGGCCCTTCACTGTGAGCGCGCCAACGGCGCCACGCGCCGCGCATGGACCGAACTTGCCCTGCCAGGGCGCCCCCCGATCTTGCGTCGCAGCATTCTGCTGGGTCTGCTCCACGGCGCCATGCCCTCGGTTCGCGGCCGGTGGCGCTTCACCTCTCAGCAGGCGATCGAGGCCCGGGAAGACATCGCGGCTGCCCTGCGCGGTGCCGGTCACCCTGTAGAGAAGGACGAGGCCGACGCACTGCTCACGGTGCGCGCCGCCGACAAAGAGAAGCAGCGTTGGCGCAGATGGAGTGCCCTGCGAACGGGCACCGGTGTTGGCCTGATCGTCGGCCTGACCACCATGACCCTGCGCATCCTGGCCTAAAGGGCGCACCGTCCTGGGTAGACTGCTCCCATGCTGAACAACGAGCGCCTGGTCTGGATCTTGGACCTGTTGGTCCAACAACGGCTGATCCATGCCGGTCAGAAGGCCGACGTGCTCAACCGTGGGCTAGAGCAGGCTCGCCACATCATGCTGGACAAGCGCGCAGAGATGCGGCGTCTGTTGGGCAAGCAGCGCGTCTCCTACAAGGTCGGCGAGATCGAGACCATCGCCTCTTTCCGCTTCAAGCCGCTGGAGGAGACCGCCTCCGACGGCGAGGCCATCGTCGATGAGCGCGTCATCACGCGGCACGTGGCCGCCGCACTGCAGCTTCCCTTCGTAGAAGTGGACCCCGTCCAGCTCGACTACAAGCTGGTCACCGAGGCCTTTGGCGGCCCCTTCGCCGAGCGCCACCTGGTCATCGCCCTGCGGGACGACCCCGAGTCCATGGTGTGCGCCACCGCCGACCCCTGGAACGACGAGGTCTTTGGCCAAATCTCCCGCCTCAAGGGCAAGCCCGTCCAAAAGGTCGTGGCGATGAAGTCCGCGGTCATCCAGGTCGTCGCCGAGTTCCACGGCTTCAGGCGTTCCATGCGCGCCGCAGCCGCCGACTTTCAGAGCGACTTGCCCGACATCGGCAACCTAGAGCAGCTCTACCGCCTGCAGTCCATCAACGAGCTGGACGCCACGGACCAGCCGGTGGTCCAAGCCGTTTGGTATGTCCTCAACTACGCCTTTGAGCACAGAGCCAGCGACATTCACATCGAGCCCAAGCGCGAGGAAGCCTTGGTGCGTCTGCGGATCGACGGCGTCCTCCACACCATCCACCGCCTGCCCAAGGTGGTGCACCCCGCCATGGTCAGCCGCTTCAAGATGCTCGGCCGTATGGACATCGCCGAGCGCCGCCGCCCACAGGACGGTCGCTTCAAGACCTCCCACGGCAACCAGGAGATCGAGCTGCGCGTGAGCACCGTCCCCACCGCCTTTGGCGAGAAGGTGGTCGTGCGCGTCTTTGACCCCGACGTGCTCCTCCAGGACCTGAGCAAGCTGGGCTTCTTCCGACGCGAGCAGCTCATCTTCGAGCGCCTCATCGCCAACACCACGGGCCTGATTCTGGTCACCGGCCCCACCGGCTCCGGCAAGACGACCACGCTCTACAGCACCCTGCATCACATCTCGAACCCCAGGTTGAACATTACCACCCTGGAAGACCCCATCGAGATGGTGCACGAGCAGTTCAACCAGATGGCCATCAACCGCACCATCGGCTTTGACTACGGCGCCGGCATTCGCCATGTCCTACGCCAGGATCCCGACGTCATCATGATCGGCGAGATCCGGGATCCCGAGACCGCCCAGTACGCCGTCCAGGCGGCCCTCACCGGCCACTTGGTGCTCTCTACCCTGCACACCAACGACGCCGCCGGAGCCATCGGCCGACTCCTGGATTTGGGCGTAAAACCCTACCTTCTGGCCAGCGTCCTCTTGGGCGTGGTGGCCCAACGCTTGGTGCGCCGCAACTGCCCGCACTGCAGCGCCGACGACTGGTTGAGCGAGGAGCAGGCCCTGAGCCTGGGGATCGTGGGGGCGGAGGGGAAGAAGCTGATGATCCAAGCCGGTCAGGGCTGCGTTCGCTGCCGTGGCACCGGTCACTCTGGGCGATCTGGCCTGTACGAGGTCATGCCGGTCACGCCCCGCATCCAGCGCCTGATTCACGACGGATCGCCCAGCCAAGAGATCAAGAAGGAAGCCCTGAACGACGGGATGCTCACCCTGCGGGACTACGGCATCAAGAAGCTGGGCCGCGGCGAGACCACCTTCGATGAAGTGCTGGCCGCGACCGACGACTCACAGCTCTTTTAATGTCGTGCTTCGCACCGACGGTCCGGCTTCGCTTCGAGCAAGTTCATCTGGCCTCAGTCGTCGACTGACGTCTCCTTTGTTCAACCAGATGCACTTGCCTCCGCCGGACGGTTTTGATGTCGCCCTTTGGGCCCGCGCGCTTCGGTCGGCAGGGTAGACTCCGGGGCATGGCCACTTCCCACAAGCTGACTTGGGAGCTGCACACCCAGGCGGACATCACCGCTGCCTGGGCCAGTCTCTCCGACACCGACCGCTTCAACCGCCTGGCGGAGCTGAACTTCACCTTTGAGCCGGCCCCTGCCGGCTCCAGCGTACGGCGCATCGGCCGAATGAAACGCCTGGGCATGGTGCTGACCTGGGACGAGCTGCCCTTCACCTACGAGGCGCCGCGTTGGTTCAAGACCCGACGCATCTTCCATGGTGGACCCGCCAAAGAGTTCAGCGCCACCCTGCAGCTCAAGGAGTCCGCAGATGGCGGCACAGACGTGCGCTACGTGGTGGAGGTGATGCCCAGGAACGCACTGACCTCGCCGGTGGTGAAGATCGACCTGGAGCGCTCCACGCGGCCACAGCTGGACCGGGTGTGGAAGATGCTCATCGCGGATCTCGATGCTGCACATGCCCCCCGCGATGTGCCACCGCCTGAGCTGAGCCCTGAGAAGGAGAAGGCTTTGGAGCGGCTGCTCGCCCAGCTTCCCCAAGACGCCATCACCGCACAGCTGGGCATCTTCCTGCGCTCCGCGCCTTTGCGCGACCAGGACCACATGGCCCCTCCCACCCTGGCCACGCGCTGGGGAATAAAGGAGTGGCCTCTGACCGAGCGGCTGCTGCAAGCCACCGAGACGGGCCTGCTCAAGCTGAACTGGGAGATCCTCTGTCCCAGCTGCCGAAGCCCCCAAGCCACGGCCGGCCAGAACCAGGGCGAGCTGCACTGCAGCAGCTGTGAGATCCCCTTTGACGATGCCTTGCCCGACAGCGTCGTGGTGTCTTTCCGGCCCAGCAAGACCATCAGAGAGTTCGAGCTGGCCCAGGACTGTGTGGGCAGCCCAGCCCTGACCCGGCACATCCTGGCGTCACGCAGCCTGCTGCCCAATGAGACGCTCAAGCTGGAGATGAACCTGGCCCCCGGGCCCTACCGACTGCGCACCTGGCCCAGCCGAGGCAGCGCCAGCCTGGAAGTTCGACCCGGCCCCAGCTCCTCCCTGGAGGTTCAGGTCGCCAAGGACCGCATGAGCCCACCCCTGCTTCGGGCGGAGCCGGGAGAGGTGAGCCTCGTACTCCAAAACACCACCGACCAGCCCATGCGCGTGATCCTGGAGAGCAGCTGGCGGGCCACTGGAGAGCTCACAGCCGGGCGTCTGGTCGAGCACCTCCCCAGGAGCGCAGCTCTGCTGCCCATGGGTCTTCCCGTCGCAAGCGCACAGACCACCAGACGCACCGTCCTGGCCGTGCTCCGGGTCGGGAAGAGCGACCTGCAGGCTCTGAGTCACTACCTCAAGGCCGCGGGCGCGGAGCGGGTACTCCTGAGCCGCGCTGGTGCAGCCTTGGCCATCTTCGATGACAGCGAGAGCGCCTTGACCGCGCTCCAAGCCATGCCCAGCCCAAACGAGCTTCGGGCCGGTCTGAGTGAAGGCGTGCTGGTGGAGTTGGGAGAGGGGCCCAGGCGCAAGCCGGTGGGCTCAACCGCCCAGGCCGCCATGTCCGGCGCACGTGCGGTCGCGGCCGGTCACGTGGCTCTGCTCAGCCAAGAGAGCAGCCTGACCGAGCGCTTGGCTGGCCGCGGTCTGCCACAGCTCCCGCCTTGGTATTCCGAGCGCAGTGCACCGGCGTACAGCTGGTTTAAACTCAAGTAATCGACACACATCGCCTGCAACCGGGCACTGTGAAGGCGCATCCATCCTTTGGAGGTGCGCCATGTTCCCTGGCCGAATTCTGATCACAGGCGCGAGCACTGGACTGGGTTTGGCCATCGCGCGAGAGCTACAAGGGGTCGGCGCCAGGCTCGTTTTGACGGCGCGACCCAGCTCCATGAAGCGCTTTGAGGCCTTGGGAATCGTGGACTGCGAGCAGACTTGGCTGCGGCCCCTAGACGTGACCGACGTGCCCCAGCGCGAGGCCCTCATGGCGGAGATCGACGCCACCGAGGAGGGCCTATACGCGCTCATCAACAACGCCGGCCTGAGCTACCGCGCCGTGGTCGAGGACGTGGCCGAGGCCGACCGACTTCACCAGATGAACGTCAACTTTCGCAGTCCAATGGCCTTGGCTGTGCTCGCTCTTCCCGGCATGCGCAGGCGCGGTAGAGGTCGCATCATCAGCGTGAGCTCCGTCGGCGGAATGATGGCCATGCCCACCATGGCGGTCTACTCCGCCAGCAAGTTCGCACTGGAAGGCGCCAGCGAGGCCATGTGGTACGAGGTCAAGCCCTGGAACATCCACGTGACCTTGGTTCAACCCGGCTTTATTCAGAGCGACGGCTTTGAAAAGGTGCGCATTACCGAGAAGGGTCAGGCCTCCATGGCCAACCCGGAGAGCCCTTACAACGCCCACTACACCCACATGGCTGACTTCATCGCCCAGGTCATGCAGCGGGTGCCGGCCACCCCGGAGTCCGTGGCCCGAAAGGTGTGCCAAGTGTTGGCCTCGAACAACCCACCTCTTCGCAAAGCCGCCACCCTGGATGCTTGGTTGTTCGCATGGATTCGGCGCCTTTTGCCCCGGCGCATGTACCACTGGCTGCTCTTCCGGATGCTGCCGAACATTCGGGCTTGGGGTCCCAAGACCTAGGTCAGCGTCTGCCGCGCGGCCGACCTGGAGGAGGGGGCGGCTCGCACTCGAAGGCCTCCAGCAGATCGGTGCGAAGGAACAGCGGGGAGCCGCCCTCTTTGGCGACCTGTGTGTAGCCCTGCAGGCACTCGCCTTCCGTCAGCGCGGCCTTCAGAGCGGCGTAGTTGTGCTGCGGCAAGAAGAGGGCATCGGGCTGGTCCCGGGAGCACATCGCGTCCACGTCCATGCCCTCCAGGGTCAGCTCGGGGTTCATCAGACCGCCCAGATCGGTGATGCGGGCCTGAGGGAGCAGGGCCCCAAGAACGCCGATCTCCGAGTGGTAGATGTGCAGCTCTGAGCCCAGGCAGTGGCGAAGCTTGCCCAGGCCTTGCCAGCTGCTCGTCTCTCCGATCAGGCCCCTGGCGTAGACCTCATCGCTGGGCACACCGTCGATGCGCCAACGGGAGGAGGGTGCGCCGATCAGGACTGCGCCCAGCGCGATGGCCAGGATGCTCCCTCCCCGTAGCCCCTCGGCAGGCCGCCCAGGGGCCAGCAACACCAGGCCCGCCAGCCACGCAGCCGCGTAGAGCACGGGCGGAGCTCGGCCAATCACCCAGCCCCGGTCCTCGGGCAGCCAGCCGAGCACCACAGCGCCAGCCACGAGCCCCCCAAAGACCATCCAAGCGGCCCAGAACCACCCCGGACGTGCGCGTGCCTGATGTTCGGAGAGGTTCACCGCCGCAGCCGCCGCCAGCCACGGGAGTGCAGGCGCGAAGAAGCGCGCGAAGAGGCCCATGACATCGACCGTCACGAGCAGGTGGTAGGCCACGAAGAGCGCTGCTGGGGCGGCCAGCTTCCAGGAGCGGCTGGGCTTGCGGAGGAGCAACAGCAAGAGCGGAGCGCACGCCACCACAAAGAAGGCGAAGTGGCGCAGCTTGGAGACTCTGGAGGCCTCCAGAAAGGTGGGGTCGTAGACCGCCGTGAGTCCGGACTTGAGGGTTAAGGACAGCGGAAACGCGGTGCCGTAGCCCACCCGATACAGCGCCAGGCACCCCAGCATGCCGCCCAGAGCCACCAGGGCCGGGATCAGGCCTTGGACGGCTCGCCTTGCGCCTGAAGCTGGCAGGCCCCAGAGCCCCAGAGAGCCGAGCGTCAGCAGGGCGGTGTCGGGTCGGGCGGTGAAGAGCAGCACGGCCAGAATCACAGAGAGCACCTTGGACCAGCGCCTCTCTCCGGCGGCCCCATCGTCCATCAACAAGGCCACAAAGCCGCTCCCCAGCGCCAGCACCAGCGCCGTCTCCATACCGGAGACCGCCGTCGCCAAGGCCACCGGGCCCACATAGGTCAGCGCCGACGTGGTCCATCCCCAGCGCCGCCCGTGCACCACGCCTGCCACGACCAGACCGCCTCCGAGCAGCAGCCGCGTCACCGACACAGTGTAGGGCCCCGCAGCGGCGTAGACCCCTGTGACCAGCACCTGGAAGAGCTGGGAAGTGTTCCCGTGAACGGGACCATCGGCCACGTTCCAGGCGTAGAGCCCGTGGGTCAGCAGGTTGTGCGCAAAGCGTCCAAAGAAGAAGGCGTCGTCGTAGGGCGGCAGTCGGCCACGGCTGAGCAGCAGCGCCACAATCACTGCGCAGAACCCGGCCGCCCAAAGCCACCAGGGGGAGCGTGCTTGCTGACTCTCCGACATCTCTGGGCTGCTCCTGGCTCGTTCCACGCACCCGACTGTAGCCCCTGGCCAGACATCGCCGTGCTTTGGGAGGGTGGACCCTCCCCCTCTCGGGTCGCGCCGGGGGATCCAGCAGAGATCCGCACAGGGCCGGGGTGGCCTCATTGGCGCCAGCGAGGTCAGGGGATTGTTGTGTTAGACCCTGCCCCGTGGAGGGCCGATGTTTTTGTTGTTGGGCTGTTTGACCTCACAGACCGAGTACGACGCCTTGTTGGCGCGGGCTCAGGACGCTGACCAAGATGGGATGGCCGCCTTGGCCTACGGCGGGACCGACTGCGATGACACCGATCCCTTGGTCAATCCCGTGGCGAGCGAGGTCTGCGACGGCGTGGACAACGACTGCAACGGGCTGGTGGACGATGCGCCCAGGGATCCGCTGACTTGGTTCTTAGATGGGGATGGGGACGGCTTTGGGGATGATGGGCGGACCGCGCAGGGGTGTGAGGCGCCGGCCGCGCATGTGGGGGTTGGCGGGGACTGTGATGACGGAGACTCGCTGATCCGCCCCGATGGCTACGAGGTCTGTGACGGGGTGGACAACGACTGCGATGGGCTTGTGGATGACGCGGACGACAGCGTGGATCTGAGCACCGGGGAGGCGTGGTACCCGGATGGAGATGGGGATGGGTATGGGGATGGGACGACGGACGGGGTGCGGGCCTGCGTTGCGCCGACAGGCCTGCTCTTGGACTTCGGAGACTGTGATGATGGGGACCCCAACATCAACCCGAACGCGACAGAGATCTGCAAAGACGGCCTCGACAATGACTGTTCAGGAGATGCCCCGGAGTGCGCACTTCGAGGGACGTATTCGCTCGAAAACGCAGATTTGATTTTCGAGGAGACCAGCCTCAAGGGCACAACAACGGATCAGGACAACGATGGTCTCTTGGAGCTGGTCGTAGGCGTGCCCGACGCAGACAACGGGGGAAGGAGCAACTCTGGCGCGGTTGTGCTTCTTGAACAGCCCTACAGTTCCGAGCTCTCCGACGCGATCTGGCGCTTCGAAGGGAGAAAATCCAATGACGGACTTGGCTTCGCCGTGGCGGGAAACAACGACTTGAATTCAGACGGCTACGAGGACCTTGCCGTGGCGGCTCCGGGCAGCGCCGAGGTGTACCTCTTCTTTGGTAGCTCTTCGGGCCACTCAGACCAGCCTGACATTGAGATCTCGGGCAGCACCGATTGGGCCTTCGGTTTGGGCATTCAGTCCACAGCAGCCGGAGAATTGGCCATCTCTTCTCCCGGCGTAGAAGAAGATCCCGCTGGGTCGAAGGTCTATTTTTGGTCCGAGGCGCCTCCAAACGGACCCGCCGAGAGCACCGCAGACTGGTCAATCTGGCAGCCAGACAGTTTCTTCATGGGGTACTTCTTCACGGTGGGAATGGGTGACCTCAACGGGGATGGAAACACCGACCTCTTCGCAGCCGCTGCGGACATCGACGAGGGCTACCTGAACTACGGGCCATTGGAGGGAGGGGAGTTGATGGCCACGGATAGCGACTCCATCATTGAAGACGGCGTTGTGTCCGCAGCCTTTGGAGACATGAATGGAGACGGCTACGAGGAGCTCTTGCTCGGGAACATGCTCGATAGCACCAACGGAGACTCAGCCGGTGCAGCCTTCATCTTTCAGGGCGGCGCCGCCGAGCTCTCCGCCTCATTGGCCTACACCCAGGCTAAAGCCGGCATCTATGGAGAGGCTGGCGAGCAGCTGGGACTCGTGACCATTGGGGACGTCGACGCAAACGGTCTAGAGGATACGGTTCTTGCATCCGTGAACGGGACAGGGGCGAGCCTCTTCTATGGCCCGGTCACTTCCGATAGGGACTCAGAAGACGCCGCTGCCCACATCACCGGCTACGAGAGCGGGCTCTGTTTCTGGCCGCTGGCACTCAGCGACATCGATCAGGACGGAAGCGCCGATCTCATTGTGTCCTGCGCCGAGAGTTCCTTCGGGCTGCAGGTTCTGTTGGGTACACCGATGTGAACCACATGACTTCTACCTGACAGTCCACCAGATCCACCCCGCATGGCGGTATCCTCCACTGAGGAGATCTCTATGACCTGGACTCTACTGCTTCTGGCCTGTAGCGAGAACAACGTCAACCAGCAGGCCAACGAGCGCCCACTGGTCACCATCCAGTCCCCAGAAGACGCGCTGCGCTTCGCGGAAGGCGCCACGGTGGATTTCCGCGCCTTGATCTCCGATCCCAACGGTTTGGAGGACGTCGACTCATTGATGTGGACCAGCTCCATCGATGGCGACATTGGTGGGGACACCACGCGTTTGCCCGACTCTGAAGGCTATGCCGTCATGAGCGCGGTGCTCTCTCCAGGAGAGCATGCCATCACGCTGACGGCGACGGACTCCGGTGGCTTGACCGGAACCGACACCCTCCAGGTCAACATCTCCAACGACGGTGAGGCGCCCACCGTCGAGCTTCTCAGCCCCCAGAACCTGGATGACTACCTGGACACGGAGACGGTGGAGATCATCGCCATCGTGACCGATGGCCAACAGGATCCCGACAGCCTTCGGGTGTACGTGCGCGCCGATGACGGTCAGGGCACCCTCCTTGAGATCTCCGAGCCCGTTCCATCTGCGAGCGGCTCCGTTCGCGTCGAATGGGTAGAACCACCAGCCGGGACCTGGAATCTCATCGTCGAAGCTTGGGACGACCAGGACAACATCGGCGTGGCGGACGCTGGCTTGGTGATTATCGACGCCGATGGCCGGGACCAGGACAGCGACGGCTGGACCGTCGGTGAAGGCGACTGCGATGACCTAGACGGCACCGCAAACCCGGGTCTGCCCGAAGTGTGCGGCAACGGAAAGGACGATGACTGCAGCGGCGTTGCAGAGGACAAGGACATCGACAACGATGGCCACATCGATGACGAGTGCACGACCTACACGGGCACCCTGCCCGTAGACGACTGTGACGACAACGACGTGACAGTGAATCCGGATGAGTGGGATGACCCGGACTTGGATGTTGTCGACTCCAACTGCGATGGTCTAGATGGAGACATTGCTAAAAGCGTGTTCATTGACCCAATTCGTGGCGACAACAGCAACACGGGACTTACCCCTGACGCTCCCGTAGCGACTCTGAACAAGAGCTTGAACAAGGCCTACAGTGAAGGCCGCTCGTGGGTTCTCATCTCTGGCACAGGTGTCTCAGCGACTGAAAGCACCTTCAAGGCCGGTATCTCCATTGCTGGGGGCTACGACGTCGATGACGGCTGGAGCCGTAATAGCTATGACCTTCCTACTATTTCCGTTCCTAACAGTGGAGTTTTGGTCGATGGGTGGTCGGCGACCACCGAGTGGCAGGCTGTTGAGCTGGTTGCAGCAGACGGCAGCGGCACTGGCTCATCTTCTATTGCTCTCCGAGTCGTTGACTCCACCGGTCTCTATCTGAATGGTTCAGCAACTGTCTCTTATACACATCTCCGAGCCCACGAGACGCTACGCTATCT